>Ga0192240_10149_pt1 | contig 36230 bp, 31 predicted proteins | sample Koala_Koa27_H3_FD_131237 | JGI IMG/M metagenome (GOLD analysis project Ga0192240, IMG submission 131237) | Enriched cells from koala feces incubated with labeled cellulose particles, San Francisco Zoo, California, United States - Koala_Koa2-7_H3 ...
TCTGTAACGACCAGCCGGGAAACTTCTCCGCATAGGTCGGGAAATCTTCCTGTAACTTCCGGACAACGGTTGTATCCTCATAGTACAGAACCGTACCGTAACCACCGGCAAACCCACGGTCTATCTTCTGCCGGGTCTTCACAAACGAGTCTGCACTGATCAACTTACGTAAGGTCTCCTTTACTATATGCCACAGTTTACGGTGATGCTCTCCCAGGAGAAGCACTACACGGGTAGACTGGGAATTGAAAGGAGAAGGCACGTGCTTCACCGCCAGACGAAGTATCTCTTCGATGCGTTCGTCAGGAACAGGTGATTCCGCGGTCAGCGCATAATAGGAACGCCTGTGCTCCATTGCTTCTGTGAAGGTTCTTTCCATATGTCAGAATTTACGATTAATAAATTGACTCTCTGTAAATTATAACAACTCAGACCCCGAAATTGTTCATTCAGAAAATATATTTGTACCTTTACTCCGGAAAACTCTATTTCTCACGGTATGTCCAAACAAAAATTCTATGTAGTCTGGGAAGGAAATATTCCTGGTATCTACACTTCCTGGGCCGATTGCCAGAAACAGATACAAGGTGTGGAAGGGGCTAAGTATAAGGCTTTTCCCACTCGGGAGGAGGCAGAAAAAGCATACACATCAAGTCCCTATGAATATATAGGACAGACAACTGCCAGAAAGAAAATGGCCTCCCGGCAAACTTCCCCGGGATGGCCCGCGGAAGTAGTTCCCTGCAGTCTGGTCGTAGACGCGGCGTGTAGTGGTAATCCGGGACCGATGGAATACAGAGGGGTCTATTTAGTAACAGGAGAGGAGATCTTCCGCTTCGGTCCCATCAAAGGTACTAACAATATCGGAGAATTCTTAGCCATTGTACACGGTCTGGCACTGATCCGGCAACGGGGCCTGGACCTGCCTATCTACTCAGACAGTGTCAACGCCATACAATGGGTCAAACAGAAAAAATGCAAGACCAAACTGGAACAGACGGCTGAGACCGAAAAGGTGTTTGAAATGATCCGGCGAGCAGAGAAATGGTTAAAGGAAAACAGTTTCCGTGTCCCGATCCTTAAATGGGAAACCAAAAAGTGGGGAGAGATCCCGGCGGATTTCGGAAGAAAATGAAGATATGTACGATTGACTGATTGACGATTGACGATTGAAATTACAAATATCTTACTGAATAGCAGTATCCACATATAGAGACGCACGGCTTGCGGCTTCGCGTTGCAAGTTCAACATACATGGAAATGATGGGATACCATGCTCTATTGAATCCATGACCCAAAACATGGATGGAATTACGTTCCGGCCCGGAACAAGAAAAATAAGAACCAGAGAACATGATTAGCGTATTTGCTGGATGTAGATCGCTGAGACGCATGGCGTGCGTCTCAGCATATGGATGGTACCCATCGTTAGTTTGTTTGACTTTTCAATCGTAAATCAGTACATCGTAAATCTAAAGGCTTTGCATATCATTTAACCGTTTGTAGTATCCGTCTTTCTCCAGCAGTTCCTCATGTCGTCCCCGCTCTACGATACGCCCTTCGTGCATCACACAGATTTCATCCGCATTCCTGATGGTAGACAAGCGGTGAGCAATGGCAATGGTGGTACAGGTCTTCATCAGACGTTCCAGAGCTTCCTGCACCAGACGTTCGGATTCAGTATCCAGCGCTGAAGTAGCCTCATCTAAGATCAGGATCGGCGGATTTTTCAGAATGGCACGGGCAATACTGATACGCTGACGTTGCCCTCCCGAAAGCTTACTTCCCCGATCTCCGATAAAAGTATCGTATCCTTGTTCCGTAGCCATAATGAAGTCATGCGCGTTGGCAATCTTTGCCGCCTCTATCACCTGTTCCATAGTAGCTCCATCTACTCCGAATGCGATATTATTGAAGAAACTGTCATTGAACAGAATAGCTTCCTGGTTCACATTACCAATCAGACCACGCAGACTGGCAATACGCAGCTCCTTGATATTCACACCATCGATACAGATATTTCCCTGCTGTATATCGTGGTAGCGGGGTAACAGATCCACCAGCGTAGACTTTCCGGAGCCTGACTGACCCACCAAAGCAATGGTCTTTCCCCGGGGAACAGTCAGGTTCACATCGCACAATACCTCTTTCGTTTCGTAACAGAATGTAACGTGTCTGAATTCGATCTTGTCCTTGAAGGTATCGATAGAGACAGCCGCCGGGCTTTCTGTGATCTTATTCTCCGCCAACAGGATACGGTCGATACGCTCCATAGATGCCAGTCCTTTGGGAATATTGTAGCTGGCTTTCGAGAAATCTTTCAACGGATTGATGATGCTGTAAAGGATCACTAAATAATAGATAAAAGCCGGGGCATCAATCGTGGAACTGTAGCTCAGGATGAGTGTTCCACCAAACCACAACACAATCACAATGATCAGTGTACCCAGGAATTCACTCATCGGATGAGCCAGACTCTGCCGGATAGCCACCCGGCTCACTGCCTGTCGGTAGTCATTACAGACTTTCACAAAGCGGTTCACCATCTTATCTTCGGCAATAAAAGCTTTGATAATACGCAGTCCGCCGAGGGTTTCGTCCAGCTGCGACATCGTATCGCTCCATTTCTCCTGTGCATCCAGCGATTTTCTTTTCAGTTTCTTACCTACTGTACCCATGATCCATCCAAGCCCCGGAAGCACCAGCAACGTAAACAGGGTAAGCTTCCAGCTGATAACGATCAGAGTGATCAGGTAGACAAAGATCAGGATCGGATTCTTGATCAGCATGTCCAGCGAACTGGTGGTGGAGGTTTCAATCTCATTCACATCTCCACTCATACGGGCAATAATATCTCCCCGCCGCTCTTCCGAGAAAAAACCCAGAGGCAGTCCGATGATCTTTTTATACACCTGTACCCGGATGTCACGCACTACGCCTGTGCGCACAGGCACCATAATAGCCGCGGAACCGAAATAAGCCAATGTCTTCAAAAACGTAGCTACGGCCAGAAACAATCCCAGGACCAGCAAAGTGAAAGATGCCCCTTTGAGATCGATCATTTGTGTCATATAGTAGTAGAGATTGTTTTTCAGGGTCTCTACAACACCTGCCTCCGGAGAATTCCAGGGGATAAACAGATATACACTCTCTTCCAGCCGGAACAGGATAGAGAGGATCGGCATAATAAAGAAAAAGGAGAATATATTCAATGCGGCAGAAAGCAGGTTCAGCACCAGCGCCCATATCAAATAATATTTATAAGGAGGGATGAACCTCCGCAATAGTTGCAGGAAACCTTTCATGGTTTGTGTTTAAAAATTTAGCTGCAAAGATATATAAATTTTATACAGTTCAACGCAGGGACTACTTATCTTTCTGTAAATTAAGCAAATCATTTTCTACAGAAAGACCGCCTGCACATGAGACAACCACTTATAACTGAGACGAAAATCACTCCACTGTGTAAAGGGTAGAAACCGTTTTACCAGCTATAACATCCTTCTCCGGATATTTTCCAAAACTATTCTTTGTGACGAATACGTCCGACTTGTTTTTCAACCTCTTCACGTGTACGTTTCCAACGTTTGTGTGACCAGAGCCATGTTTCAGGATACATATGTAATGTATCCGAAAGGCGACTGAAATAGAGATCTGTCAACTTAAAATCGGCCAGACAAGAAGGATCTTTCATCAACAGTTCTACCCGGGATAGATAATATCCTCTCTTTACTTTAATTATAGTAATATAATAGGTTGTACATTTCATCTTTTTGGCAATCTTTTCCGTTCCGGTAAATACTGCCGTATCCTGATGCAAAAAATCTACCCAATGGTGAGTAGACTGCCATTTGGGTATCTGATCGGCAATAAAACCAATCACAAATCGTCTGTTCTCTTTCTTGAACTCCATCACTTTACGCAGCGTGTTTTCTTTGGAAATATTGGTAGCACCAAAACGGCTTCTGAGTTTCAGGAACAATCTGTCAAACGTTTGATTACGTAATACATGATAGATCTGTCCGAATGCGACACTTTTATCCGGCATATACAGAGGGATAGAGCTTACCCATTCCCAATTAAACGTATGTGCCAGATAAATCGCCACCGAATGACCGTCACGGGTATCTTGCTCTATCTGCTCCAAACCTTCAAAGCGCATCCGTTTTCTGATTTGGTTCTCGCTCAGACTGGCCATTTTCAGCGTTTCGACAAAGTAGTCACAGAGGTTGACATAGAATTTCTTTTCAATCCGGATGATTTCTTTGAGGTCTTTTTCCGGAAAAGAAGTAGTCAGGTTTTTACGCACCACTTCTCTACGGTAACGAATTACATAATACAAGAGCAAATAGATCAGATCAGCCAGACAATAGAGCATACGAAATGGGAGCAGGGATAAGAGGAAAAAAACTCCCCAGACGATATAATAAAGCAAATTTTTCATAAAATGGAACTATCCTTATTTTATATTATCGGACTATAGGTTCCGGATCTAAACCCGAAACCAGCCGTCAAATATAGGATAAATTGATTAAAAATCACTACCAAATTGTGTATGGGTTGATTCCATTTTTTCAATTCACGCTATAGTTAGTTTCAAAATATCATCATTTGGGAAAGAAAACTTGTGTTTCGTGTATTTTCTAATCTTATCATTTAGAGCCTGTTTACATTTTGACCACGTCGACCGTTGTGTTGACTTCGACAATCTTCGATTCCACGGGAAATTTATTATAGCTATCCTTCGTCCTTTCTTCAACCCTGTTTTTGTTTTTCCTCTTTTCCGCAAATAGGGAGACGCAAATATGCGTCTCTACAGCCGGATGATAATATGTATTTTTAATCGCACATCGTAATTAGCTTCGCTGACCACCTGGTTGGCTACGCCGATCTTCGATTGACTACGTCTACCATTGGTTCGTACATTAGTAAATCGTAAATCTCTTTATCGCTTCGAAAAAAGAAAAAACAACCTAAAAATAGGACTAAAAAAAGAAACGAGCAAAATGTAAACAGGATTTTATATTATCTGTCTGAGATCACAAACCGTATGCACTCGATCACTTTATCAACAGGCAATTGAGACATACAGGCAAAATCTCCCCGGTAGCAGGGTTTATTGCCATAGACAGAACAAGGACGACACTCCAGTTCCAGTTGAACCGCACACTTGACTGATTGGCCCCAGCCCATAAAACCAGCATAGGGATGGGTAGCACCCCACACAGAAACAACCGGTGTAGCTACCAAAGAGGCCAGATGCATATTAGCAGAGTCCATAGAAAACATCACATCCAGATGACTCATAAGAATAAGTTCCTACTCCATATCCAATTTTCGTCCGTACCAGACAAGTCGCGGATATTTTTCCATCCACTGTTCAAAAACAAGTTGCTCCTCTTTACCTCCTCCGAAGAGGAAAATACGCACCCGCGGATCTTGTGTCAGACAAACGACAATATCTTCCTGATACTCCAGTGGATAGATCTTATTCGCATGTCGCGCAAAAGGAGCCATACCTATCCAGATATTTTCTTCTTTCGGGCCGGTCAGGGAAACTATACTATCCAGGTCTCCCCTGTCTGATCCATACACAGATATAAAATCGGGAATAACAGGCATCCCTAACTTTTCAAAAACTTCCGTATATCTCTCGAAAGAACTATTCAAAGGCTTCATCACCTTATTCTTTCGCCTCACTAATTTCTTTTTTTCTTTCCTCCCTTTATCAAGATGAACTACCCTCACCCCGTTGCACCTGAATCTCAGAGAGAGATACCTGCTACGAAGCACATGATGCAGATCGGCTACAAAATCAAACTTCATTCCTTTCAACTCTCGGTAGAGACGGTTCAGTCCCTTCCATCCGGCATACTGAAGAAGGTCTACTCCAAAGAATTTCACATTAGGAGGGAGGTTAGTAAAAAAGGAACCGAGGCGGTCACGACTCAACACCACAAATTCATGTTGAGGATACCGGCGGGCCACAGAATAGATGACCGGAATAGTCATTGCCACATCTCCGATAGCGGAAAAACGTATGATCAGAATACGGGCCATCAACCTTTCTTACTGTAAAGTACAGGGTTCAAAGACGGATCGTTGTACATCTTCATCTGTTTGTACACCTTCATATATTTTCTTCCTGCTTCAATGTCTGTCAGTAACTGATCTATAGCAGAAGAAAGATCATTCTGTTGCTCTGACAACACAGTGAGTTTATTGCGGCATTGTGCCAGATGTTCTGCAGAAGTATCGGTACGCTCAGTCTCTTTCTGCATATGGTATATCTTCAACTGCAGAATAGAAAGACGATCTACTGCCCAGGCAGGACTTTCGGTATTGATCACCGCATTTTTCGATACTACCACATCCTTATACTTATCCAGGAAATAACTGTCGATGAGTTCTACCAGATCCGTACGATCCTGATTGGAACGGTCGATCCTGCGTTTTAGTGCCAAGGCCTCCACCGGATCAATCTGCGGATCACGGATTATATCCTCCAGATGCCACTGAACTGCATCGATCCAGTTTTTCAGATATAGATAATATTCGATTGACTTCCATTCATAAGGATTGTTTATAGTTGCGTCTACATAGTCTGTGACATGATAATCACCAGTTGCACGATGAAAGATTGTGTTACAAAGTTCACTGAAAGTCATAAGTCGATGTTTTAAATAATATTGCTGTTCCGATTGTGTTTAAATCACAAAGTTATTATATATTCCGACTCGGACAACTCTTTTGAAATAAAATAAAACTATTTTATTCAAAATTAGTTGCCATACTTTGTTATCCTTCACCCCAACCTTTCTGGTTACCGTTTTACAGGAAGACGATGACAAGATGTATACGCTCCGGCAAAAGTTAGGATTCATCCGTTCTATATACGGACAATTTGTCGGGAAAAACGTTACCTTTGTAACTCGTATTCCAATCCTCACATTCATGAAAGTAGTCGCAGATGATAAAATACCTTATATAAAAGAAGCACTTTCCCGAATTGCCGATGAGGTGGTATATATCCCTGGCGGAGCATTCACCAACGCATTGATAAAAGACGCGGACGCGCTTATCATACGTACCCGCACACACTGCAACCGCTCTCTGCTGGAAGGGAGCCGGGTACGGTTTATCGCCACTGCTACCATTGGCTACGACCATATAGACACAAAGTATTGCCAGGAAGCGGGTATCACCTGGACCAATGCCCCGGGATGCAATGCCGATTCCGTAGCTCAATACCTGCAATCTTCTTTATTCCTGTTGCAACGGAATGGATGTATACCCCGGAACGCGTGTATCGGCATTGTGGGAGTCGGAAATGTGGGAAGCCGCGTCGAGACCGTGGCACGAGACATGGGGATGAAAGTGTTGCTCCATGATCCTCCCCGGGAAGAACAGGAAGGAAGTTCCGGATTTGTTTCCCTGAATCAAATCGCGGAAGAGTGTGACCTTATCTCTTTTCATACTCCCCTTACCCCCACAGGAAAATACCAGACCTATCATCTGGCAGACAGGGCGTTCTTTGATTCACTGCGTCGTAAACCTATTATTATTAATACTTCCCGCGGAGAGGTTGTATCTGCGTCTGCCATACTGGCGGCACTGAAAAGCGGAAAGATTTCGGAAGCTATTCTGGATGTATGGGAAGGAGAGCCGGATGTAGATCCGGAATTGCTGGAACTTTCTTTTCTGGGTACACCGCACATCGCGGGCTATTCGGCCGACGGAAAAGCAAACGCAACACGTATGTCATTAGATGTCTTGTGTCAGTACTTTGACATCCGGACGCACTATACCATACAGCCTCCCGAACCGGAACAGCCTCTGATCTGCGCACCGACCTGGCAAGAAGCCCTTCTGCGCATATACAATCCGCAGACAGACAGCCATCAGTTGAAACAGCACCCGAGAGATTTCGAGTACCTGCGCGGTCATTATCCCCTGCGCAGGGAACCCAAGGCATATATCATTCGGATAGAATGACCCGCCGGATTACTTCGGGATAATGTTCATATTCCAACGCGTGCACTTTACAGGCAACTTCGGCCGGTGTATCTTCCGGAAGCACCGGACAAGTCGTCTGAAAGATCACCTGTCCTTCGTCATAATGTTCATTAATATAATGTATAGTGATACCACTCTCCTGTTCCCCGGCGGCTACTACCGCCTCGTGTACCCGATCGCCATACATGCCTTTGCCACCGTACCTGGGAAGCAGCGAAGGATGAATATTTATAATTTTATCGGGATAAGCATACAAAATGACTTCAGGGATACGCAACAGAAAACCGGCCAGCACCACAAAATGAATCTGATAAGCCTTCAGAAGGGACAAAATAGCTTCCCCCTGCTTCCACTCCTCTTTGGCAAACACCCTACAGGGTACCCCCAGCGCACGAGCCCGTTCCAACACATACGCATCCGGGCGATTGGAGAGCAGCAATCTCACATTCAGTCGGTTATCTCCCCGGAAATATCGCATGATATGCTCGGCATTCGTACCTGACCCGGAAGCAAAAACAGCAATATTCTTTTTCATAGTCCCTCTCTCAATGCACAATTCTCTAAAAAATGTACAAAAACTGCATTTATTTATTCAAATATTTGCTCAGAACAATAAATATTTATTCCTTTGCACCGCAAATTTAAAGAAATAAAACTATTTACTAATTAAAAATTTAAAGTTATGTCTGAAATTGCATCAAGAGTGAAAGCGATCATCGTCGATAAATTGGGCGTAGAAGAATCAGAAGTTACGAATGAAGCAAGCTTCACTAATGACCTGGGAGCAGATTCTCTTGACACTGTAGAACTTATCATGGAATTCGAGAAAGAGTTCGGTATTTCTATTCCAGACGATCAGGCTGAAAAGATCGGTACTGTAGGAGATGCTGTATCTTACATCGAAGAACACGCTAAGTAATCCGGATTTCATAAATATGGAATTGAAAAGAGTTGTAGTAACAGGCCTTGGCGCCATTACTCCCGTAGGTAACACCATTCCGGAATTCTGGGAAAACCTGGTAAACGGGGTTAGTGGAGCGGGGCCTATTACTCATTTCGACGCATCAAAATTCAAGACCCATTTCGCATGTGAAGTAAAAGGATTTGACTCCTCGTTGTACTTAGACAGGAAAGAAGCACGCAAAATGGATCTCTATACCCAATATGCCATCGGCGTGGCCAAACAGGCGGTCGAAGATTCGGGAATGGATGTAGAAAAGGAAGACCGTACCCGTATCGGAGTGATCTTCGGAGCCGGTATCGGTGGTATCCGAACCTTTGAAGACGAGATCAGTAACTATGCAGTCAACAAAGAAAACGGTCCCAAATTCAATCCGTTCTTCATTCCCAAAATGATCTCTGATATAGCTGCCGGTCAGATCTCCATCATCTATGGTTTTCATGGTCCCAACTATGCTACCTGTTCGGCTTGTGCCACCTCTACCAACGCGATCGCAGACGCGTTCAACCTGATCCGTCTGGGAAAAGCAAACGCCATTGTGACAGGAGGTTCGGAAGCAGCTATAGCCGCGGCAGGCGTAGGTGGATTCAACGCCATGCATGCCCTCTCTACCCGCAACGATGAACCGGAAAAGGCCTCACGCCCTTTCAGCACCAGCCGCGACGGGTTCGTTATGGGAGAAGGAGGAGGCTGTCTGATTCTCGAAGAGCTGGAACATGCCAAAGCACGCGGTGCCCGGATCTATGCCGAAGTAGCGGGGGTTGGAATGTCCGGCGATGCCTATCACCTGACCGCTTCCCACCCGGATGGACTGGGAGCCCGGCTGGTGATGCTCAGCGCATTGGAAGATGCCGAACTGAAACCGGAAGATGTAGACTACATCAACGTACACGGAACCTCTACTCCGGTAGGAGATATCTCGGAAGTAAAAGCCATCCAGGAGGTGTTTGGTGATCATGCCTATAAATTGAACATCAGTTCTACCAAATCCATGACGGGCCATCTTCTGGGAGCAGCGGGAGCCGTGGAAGCGATCGCGAGTATTCTGGCTATCGCAAACGGCATCGTGCCTCCGACCATCAACCACGAGGAAGAAGACCGCGACGATAATATTGACTACAGCCTGAATTTCACATTCAACAAAGCTCAGAAACGCGAAGTGAATGTAGCTCTTTCAAACACATTCGGGTTTGGCGGTCATAACGCTTGCGCTATTTTCAAGAAATATACAGACTAAACGTCATCGTGTTACGTGATCAGATAGAGAAGATAAGGCTTCTGTTTCGAAAAGACAGGAAGCCTTATCTTCGTTTGTACAACATACTCGGCTTCCTTCCACGCAACATGCAGGTATATGAAGAGGCCCTTTTGCACAAGTCTTCGAATATGCGCTCCGAACAGGGTCGTCCGTTGAACAACGAACGCCTGGAATTTCTGGGAGACGCGATATTAGATGCCATCATCGGAGATATTGTGTACAGGAATTTTATTGGTAAACGCGAAGGGTTCCTGACAAACACCCGCTCCAAGATCGTGCAGCGCGAGACACTCAACAAACTTGCCGTAAACATCGGACTCGATAAGCTGATCGTCTACTCCACACGCTCTTCCTCCCACAACAACTACATGTACGGAAATGCTTTCGAAGCTTTTATCGGTGCCATCTATCTCGATCAGGGATATGATCGTTGCAAAGAATTTCTGGAAAAGAAGATCATCGGGGTACACATCGATCTCGAGCGTCTTTCACGCAAAGAGATGAATTTCAAATCCAAGCTCATTGAGTGGAGCCAGAAAAACCGTGTGCAGGTCTCTTTCGAACTCATCGAACAATTCCTGGATTGTGAAAGCAACCCCATGTTCCAGACAGAGATCCTGCTGGAAGGGCAATCGGCAGGCACAGGCGTAGGCTATTCCAAAAAAGAATCGCAGCAACAGGCCGCGCAGATGGCTCTTAAGAAGATACGCAACGATCAGCATTTTACGGAAGAACTTCTCAGCAAGAAATCACACGATGAAACTGTATCTGTAGAGGAGTGTACAGAAGAACTGGCAGTAGATCTTTTGTTGGCCGATGAACCGGAAGAAACTGTCTCTTTCTCTGAAGATACGGAAACAGTAGTTCCCGCGCCGGAACCGACGGAGAAACCTCCCCGTAGGATAGAGGATGAATCTGTTTTGTAAAAGGGTTACGCAGCTACTCTTATCCCTCTGGCATACTAAGGTGCGCGACACGCGTCTACAGGGTACAAAGCACACGCTGGTTTTCAGTATCTACTCACCCATGTCCCTTTTTTATAAATCCACTGGTCACTCGGACAGGTTTTGCATTCACGGATCAAAAACTGTTCAGACTTTTCCGCGAGTCCGCTACTGTTCAATGGCCTGAATATCTCTATAAATAAAGGAGGATCCTCCCAGCCACTGATACCTACATTCCATATAAAACCCACATCTACTCCTTAAAAAGAAGACTCCTCTTTCATTTCTGAGATGACTTTACCCATACAATTACACAACCCATGGATCTAATCCTCCAGGAAGAAACGATCCAGGTCATTCACATCCGTATGCTCCCCATTGGCCAGGATTTCATGGACAGACGCAAACTGATCATTGGGATAGCTTTCATTACTCCATTCATCCGCAGTGAACCTGTAATGATTTACCTTGTCCGGATCTCTTTTACTCTATTTCGGGTGTCGATCAATACCGATAAAGACATAAACGATTCATCGGTATAAAATACGAATCCACGCAACCCTCCGGCATCATGTATTTGCCTGTATGTTATCCACGACTCAATCGTTTTTTTCAGTAAATTTTGAATATGACAAAATCAAAATCTTTCCTGGTTTGCAAAGCGTATCGATTCAGTAATCTCATTTATATAAAAAACCGTCCTCATCCACCTGTAACCGGCAACTCCAGGTGAAGCAACGGATAAGGCTTTCCCATACCATCCCGTTCGGAACGGCTCTGTTGTTTAAACCCATAACGCAGATAAAATCCTACCGCCTGGCGATTCTGTTCGTTCACATCTACTTTACGTACCCCTTTTCTCCTTACGGCATCATCCAGCAAACGTTTGCCATATCCCAGGCCACGTACCGAAGGGTGCAGAAAGAGCACTTCGAGTTTATCCCCATCCGTACCGGCAAAACCCACGATTTGCCCCGCGTGCCGCATCACCCGGATATGCATTGCCTGCCAGAAATTCTCCTGCCGGATACATTCCTTATAGTACAACAGATCTGCTTCCCGGAGAAAATCATGTGTGGCCCGTACAGAAGCCTCCCAGATGGGAAGCGGTAAAGGATATTCTTCCTTCTCTATCTCTGTGATCTCTGAAAGATCAGTCACTTCGTGTGTCATGGTCAGTCAAAAAACTATTTTACAGGATCATCCGAAGCTGATACCCATGCGGCGTCCCTGTACCACCAGGTCATGATCTTCTGTCACTAACTTCAGTTTTCCAGCCACCTCTTCCAGTGGCAACGAAGAGACCTCATCCCCTTGCAGAGTCACCATCCGGCCAAACTGCCCGGTAGCGATCAGCTCCGTAGCATGGCCGCCCATACGTGTAGAGAGGTTGCGATCGAACGCTGTCGGCGATCCGCCACGCTGGATGTATCCCAATACCGTCTCACGGGTCTCTATACCAGTCTCGTATTCTATCTCCTGCGCAATGTACTCGGCAGCCCGTTTTTTCCCATCGGTCTGTATACCTTCGGCCACCACCACAATGGAGTAATTCTTTCCTTTCTTCAGACGTCGCAACAACACTTCACCGATATTCTTTATGCTATAAGGTATTTCAGGTATCAGGATCACATCTCCCCCTCCGGCCATACCGGAATAAAGCGCGATCCATCCGGCCTTATGTCCCATCACCTCAATTACCATTACGCGTTTGTGCGAACTGGCAGTAGAGTGCAGACGGTCTATCGCCTCCGTGGCAATGGTTACTGCCGAATCAAACCCGAAAGAGACATCCGTACCCCAAATATCGTTATCTATGGTTTTGGGAACAGAGATCACATGCACTCCTATCCCCGCCAGCCTGGCGGCGGTCTTCTGCGTGCCGTTGCCACCGATACATACCACACAGTCGAGTCCCAGTAAATTCAGATTCTGCTTGATAAGCGTAGGCTTATCTACCTCCGTAGTGACGACGCGTTGTTTCTTAAAAGGTTTTTCGCGGGAAGTCCCCAGAATGGTACCTCCCAGATTGAGCAGCCCTGTAAGGGAGTCGTCTGTGATCTGCTCCACATCCCTGGTGAGCAATCCCTGAAAGCCACTGTGGATACCTATCACTTCCATCCCATAATGCCGGATGGCGGTTTTACAAACCCCTCGTATGGTTGCGTTGATACCGGGACAATCTCCCCCGGAAGTAAGAATACCGATTCTCATAATTCCTCTCTCCTTTCCACACAAAGATTCAACAAAAAAATTAAACGTTATATAGAAGGTCACCCCGCTTTCAACAATAAACATTTAACAAACGTTTCAATTTCGGGGAATATTTCTCTCGTAAAGATAGAAAAAAAAGATTATTAAGGTTACTTTTGCACTCTGAAACGTTTTTTTGGAGACGATTAATGAATACCACAAAAATCATCAGTAAAATTTTCAATTCCCGGCTGAAGGAGATCGACCGGTATGCTACTCACGCCGCTGAACTCCAACAGGCTGCATGGGCCCGACTGATCCGCACGGCAAAAGATACGGAATGGGGAAAGAAATTTGACTACCAATCGATACGAAACTACGAAGACTTCAGCAACCGGGTACCGATCCAGAACTACGAAGAGATAAAGCCCTATGTAGAACGACTGTGGGCCGGAGAACAGAATCTTCTGTGGCCCTCCCGCATCCGGTGGTTTGCCAAATCGTCCGGTACTACCAACGACAAGAGTAAATTCCTGCCCGTCAGCAACGACGCTCTGAAAGACATTCATTACAAGGGTGGAACAGATGCCGTAGCCATTTATTTGCGCAACAATCCCGATAGCCGCTTCTTCTCCGGAAAAGGACTAATCATGGGGGGCAGTCTGGCTCCTAATCTTAACTCTCCCCACACGCAGGTAGGAGATCTTTCCGCTATACTTATCAAAAACGTAAGTCCGCTGGTCAATATGATCCGCGTACCCAGCAAGGAGATCGCGCTGATGAGCGAATGGGAAAGCAAGATAGAAGCCATTGCCAACAGCACCATAAAATCCGATATTACCAGTATATCCGGCGTTCCTTCCTGGATGCTGGTACTGATCAAACGCATCTTAGAGAAAACCGGAAAGAGTGCTCTGGAGGAGGTGTGGCCCAATCTGGAGGTGTTCTTCCACGGCGGGGTCAGTTTCACTCCGTACAGGGAACAATTCACACAGGTGATCCGCAGACCCGATATGCGTTATGTAGAGACCTACAATGCCTCAGAAGGTTATTTCGGTACGCAGGACGATCCGTCAGACCCGTCTATGCTACTGATGATCGATTACGGTATTTTTTACGAATTTATTCCCCTGGAAGATGTGGATAAGGAATATCCGCGCATCTATCCCCTCAAAGATATTGAACTCCATAAAAACTATGCCATTGTTATCTCTACCTCTTGCGGGCTGTGGAGATATGTGATTGGCGACACCGTACGCTTTACTTCCCGCAATCCCTACAAGTTCGTAATCACCGGACGCACCAAACACTTTATCAACGCCTTTGGGGAAGAGTTGATCGTGGACAATGCAGAGAAAGGATTGGCCAGAGCCTGTCTGGAAACCGGAGCCCAGGTAAGCGAGTACTCGGCAGCTCCGGTATTTATGGATCAGGAAGCCAAATGCCGCCACCAGTGGCTGATTGAATTTGCCCGTATGCCGGACTCCATAGATAAATTCGCGGCAACTTTAGATTCTACCCTGAAAGAGGTCAACTCGGACTACGAGGCCAAACGATGGAAAGACATTGCCTTGCAACCGCTGGAAGTGATCGTGGCGCGTCCGAATCTCTTTCATGACTGGCTCAAACAGAAAGGTAAACTGGGGGGGCAGCATAAGATCCCGCGCCTCTCCAATACACGGGAGTATATCGAAGATATGCTTATACTCAACAGATAATCCCTCCCCCTACCAGCAGACCTTCTTTATAGAAAGCAGCCGCTTGCCCTGAAGCTACGGCAGTGAGTGGTTCCATCAGTCGTATGTGCAGCCTTCCATCTACCCTACGGATCAGGGAACAATGGTTATGTTGTTTGCGGTAGCGGATCTTCACCACCAATTGCTCCTTTCCATCGGCCAAAGACCCCTCTGTAAGTCGCCAGTCTTTCAGGAAAAACTCTGTTTTCTCCAGCGCACGCAAAGGAGCCAAAACCACCTCATTCTTTTCTACACGGATCTCTTTCACAAAAACCGCGCGGTTGAGATAGATCAGCCCGCGACGTTGCCCAATGGTATAGAACGGATACCCTTCATGCTGGCCTAAGACCTTCCCCGCTTCGTCTACAAAATTTCCTTTCCCAGGTAATTCCCATGCCCCGTTCGTCCCTTTTCCCGCGGCCCACTCAGCACGGAGAAATCCCCGGTAATCCATCGGGCAAAAACAGATTCCCAGGCTGTCTCTTTTCCCGGCTACCTTCAGGAATCCCCGCTCCCGGGCAAATTCCCGGGCCCATGTCTTGGTTACATCTCCCATAGGCAGAAGCATCCGACGGAGTATCTCCTGTGGCAATCCCCACAGAAAAAAAGTCTGGTCTTTGTCCCTATCCGCTGCCGGTGCAATGTAGTACTTCCCTCCCTGAAAGATTTTACGTATATAATGCCCGGTAGAGATGTAAAATATATCCTTTTCATCGGCGATACGGACAAGCAACGGCCATTTGAGCAAGGTATTGCATACCGTACAGGGTACCGGAGTACGACCACACATATATTCCCGCACAAAATAGTCGATCACCTCCCTGCGAAAAATATCCCGCGCGTCATATACCAGATGAGGTATACCCAATCGGGCAGCCAGTTCCCGCGCGTCTTCCGTGGCTTGCTCCGAACCGGGGCTATCGTGAAAACGAAAAGTCACCCCAGACACATCGTATCCGGCATCTGACAGTAACATAGCTGCCACCGAACTATCGGTACCACCACTCATGCCCAACAACACACGTTTGTTTTCCTTGATCATGACGCGAAATTACACAAAAATCTCCTATATTTGTTTCAGTTTACATAAGTCTGTCCCTATCCGGCCGGGAATTTGATCCCGGATAATGAGAAGGTCACCTGTATGATCCGGGTAAAACCGGACCAAAGACAGAACGATAAAAAGAGTTTTGTGATATACAACCGGAAAACAGGTTATGCAAAAAGTGATCAGTTGTGAGCTATGCGTTCTAACTTACAACTGATCACTCAGGCTAAGTCATTCAAATTATAAACCAGACATCACCCAATCGCACATCCGGAACTCCATATCATCTTTGTCGTAGTCAATCATCCCGTCTGGGGTGTATTGATCCTACCTTATACAGCCGAGCCACAGCCACAAGGAGGATACCAGTTGCTGGAGCAGGCTTTTCATTCTACGAAGGAACAACTGAACCGGTTCGATACTGCCGTGCAACAGATCGTACAAATGGCCAGCCAGTATACAGACCGCAGCCTGATGAAACTCTTCTCCCGTGAAAAGACGCACAGCGATTTTCTCCGAAAGCTCACTGAAAAGGACTGGAAAGAGCATATCCGCCCATTCATCGAAGAAAAGCTGGCTGCTATCATGGAGGTGATCCGCATACATCAACTTGCTCTCTACCAGAAGCAACCCGGAAGTAAGCTGCTGTTGCCGCACCATGCCTATCAGGTAGGTACAGAGCCGATACAGGTCCGGTTCCACTTCCGGATAGAAGAAGATTCTTTCCGTTACCGCTTGTATGCGACCCGAGCAGGAGAGGAGATAGATCTTACTGAAAAAAACCGGTGATCGTACTTTCCTCCGACCCGGCTATACTGCTGGCAGGGATGGATGTGTGGATATTCCGTAACCTCGAAGCCCAGCGGGTACTTCCGTTCACCCATAAAAATACAATTCGGGTAGAGACTACCCAGATCCGCAAATACCTGCGTAACATCCTGCTGCCTGTGGCCCGTTTTCATCCGGTCCGGGTAGAAGGTATAGAGGTATATACCGCCCGCAAGACGTGCCATCCGGTACTCTCGATAGAAGATTCGATCTATACAGACAGCTTGCTCCATCTGCGTTACCGATACGGGAACGACTGGTTCGATCGCCCCGCTACTCAACCCGGAGAAAGGCAAGTGTGGCTGGAAGAGAAGGAAGGAAAGCTATGGATACGTATCCTGAAACGCAGCTATACCGCCGAACAGAAAGCCATCTCCTGGCTCACGCGGCATCACCTGCAACAGGTGAGTGATACACTCTTCCGCCTCTCCCCCGCATCCGGTCAGGCGGGACTGTCGGCCTGGATGCTGCACCATCGTCAGGAGTTGACACAGCACTTCGAATTAGTCAGCCTGCAACAAAGAAGTTCCTATTACTTAGAGGAGATACAACTTGAACAAGACCTCACCGAAGAGAGAGACTGGTTTGAATTGCGCATCACCGTATGTATCAGTGATCTGCGCATCCCTTTCATCCGCTTCCGGCGACATATCCTCAACGGACAACGGGAATATACCCTGCCCGACGGCCGTATCGTATTGCTTCCGGAAGAGTGGTTTACTACCTACCCGCCGTTGCTGCAAGAGGCACAGGAGGAGAACGCTGCCCTGCGTATCCGCCCTTCCTTCGTCGGATGGATAGAACCACTGCTCGAAACTTCTCAACGCCAGAAGCTACACACCTATACCCAGAAAGAAAACCTACCCGTGCCGGAAGGACTGAAAGCGCGGTTGCGACCCTATCAGCAAACGGGCTTCTCCTGGCTGGTACACCTCAGTAAAAACGGTTTCGGAGGTTGTCTGGCAGATGACATGGGACTGGGAAAAACGTTACAGACCCTGGCTCTGCTTCAATATATATACGGATATACCCCACCAACGGAGATACCGGCAGCAACTGTATTACCTGTGCCCAAAGCCGATGAAAAGGGGCAGTTCTTACTCTTCGGAGAAGAGACAAACACTTCTCTACCGGAATCTCCGACCTGCACCGTAGAAAAACAACCCGCGTCTACAGAGCCACCGCTATCTTCCGAAGATACTCCCCGGCTGCCTGCCTCCCTGATCGTGGTACCTACCTCCTTGCTGCACAACTGGCGACAGGAGATCCGACGGTTTACCCACCTGCGCGCCGTCTGCCTGAGCAATAACGATCAGTTCCGCCTGCAGGATCCCACAGGCTATCTGAACCGGCAGCAACTGATCGTTACGACCTATGGTATGCTCCGGCAAAACGTGGAAGTCCTTTCTGCGTACCGGTTCGAATATGTGATCCTCGATGAAAGCCAGCACATCAAAAACAGCGATTCCGTCACTTTCCGGGCGGCCATCAGTCTGCAAAGCAACCACCGGTTGGTACTCACAGGTACACCTATCGAGAATTCACTGAAAGACCTCTGGGCACAGTTCCGTTTTATCCAGCCCGAACTGCTGGGAAGCGAAAGGAACTTCCAGACCGCATATATACAACCCATCCGCCAGGGAAATGCCTTACAGGCACAACGCCTCAAACAACTGATCTCCCCCTTTATCCTCCGACGGGGCAAGAAAGAGGTAGCTCCGGAACTACCTGCTCTCACCGAAGAGGTGATCCTCTGTGATATGTCTGCTGCCCAGGAAGAGATATATAAAGAAGAGAAAAACAGCCTGCGCCACCTGTTGCTGCAACAGAAAGAGTACCAGCAACCCTCCCACTCACTCACGGTACTCAACGGAATCACCCGCCTGCGTCAACTGGCCTGCCATCCGCAATTGGTAGTTCCCGATTACAACCAACGTTCGGGCAAGCTGGAACAGATACTCACAGCCGTGGAAACACTCCGGAGCGAAGGACACAAAGTACTTATTTTCTCCTCGTTTGTAAAGCATCTGGAGATCGTGGCACAGGCTTTCCGCCAACAGGAATGGGAGTATACCATGCTCACCGGCTCTACCACACTCCGGCAACAGGAGATAGAACGGTTTACCAGTTCCCCGGAGATCGTGGCTTTCCTGATCTCCCTGAAAGCAGGTGGTGTGGGACTTAACCTCACAGAGGCGGATTACGTCTTTATCATAGATCCCTGGTGGAATCCGGCAGCAGAGAATCAGGCCATCGCCCGGGCACATCGCATCGGACAGGACAAACAGGTATTTGTATACCGCTTCATCACCGCGCATACCATCGAAGAAAAAATACGGGATCTGCAAGAGGAAAAACAGAAACTGGCCGATACATTTGTTACGGACAATGATCCCTTCCGTACACTCTCGGACGAAGAATGGGCCCGGCTGCTGGAAATGTAATCCTTTACAGCCATTCTCCACCATAAAGTTCATTCATACTTTATTCTGTGACAGGGATATAAGTTTCGGCCCTGAGAATAGAACGAAACTCACCCCTGACTTCAATCTGTTCCCGTTCGCCTTCTTTTTCCAGGGGAGAAACAAACTCAAATGCCACAGTACCATATATCCATTCTCCATCTTCACCTGTTTCGTCCAGATACATATAACCAGAACCCATACTAAAATGCTCAAACGCACTGGAGCTTAGGAGAACATGGGAAATGCTATTCTCCTGAAAAAAAGAAAGTTCACTGTAAGAAACAGCATGTTCTTTCCCCGGCTGCGGAGAGAAATGATATGTTTTGCCTGGTACCAATGGTACATCTGAATAGAAATAGAAATTCAGTGTATATTCGGGGAAGTCTTCCGATGCTTTTTTCGCCTTGAAAAAGGTGAAAAAATTAAAGCACCTGTTTCCCTGGGTCTGTAAATAATACGTATGGGGGTAGCGCGTACCATTGGGAAAAGTAATCACAGGATTATAGGTTTTGTAAGGTATCCCATTCACTTCACACCTGAAGTAAGGCGTTATAACAATCTCCTCTTTACAACAACTGCCCATCCAGACCCATATAACCAGGATTAAAACAGACATAGATACTTTGCCAAAATTCAGATTCTGCTTCATACGTTTGTTCTTTTTAGTTATTTTATGTCGTTTGCTTCCATCCACCGTGTCCGGTGTACGCTCTTCTCACTCCTGTGGCCACTACCAGACCAATTAGGTACTTATCCTTTTACAGGTATTTCTATTTCATCTAATATAGAAATGAATATAGGTTAAAAATACTGCAAACAACAGCGGTTTTTCCTCCTCCGATACATAGGCACTTCCATCGTTCCGTTACGCTTGCCCCACAGCTCCTTTTTCTTTACCTGACCTCATTTCTTTACCACAGACTTCCCTTTCCCTGAAAATTACCCTCCGGGCCGACAGGCCGTTAAATAATTTATTGTAACTTTGCATTCCACTTGTTTATAGTTGCAAACCGATCAAAATCAATCGTTATGGAACATTCATTGACCATTTACAACACCTTACATAGAAAGAAGGAAAAGTTTGTCCCTTTGCACGCACCTCATGTAGGCATGTATGTCTGCGGACCTACCGTCTATGGCGACGGTCATCTGGGACATGCGCGACCTGCCATTACCTTCGACCTGCTTTTCCGTTACCTTACCCATCTGGGCTATAAAGTAAGGTATGTGCGCAACATCACCGATGTGGGCCACCTGGAACACGACGCCGACGAAGGAGAAGATAAGATCGCCAAGAAGGCCCGTGTGGAGCAGTTGGAACCGATGGAGGTGGTGCAGTACTACCTCAACCGTTACCGCCACGCCATGGAGGCGCTCAATGTATTGCCTCCCAGCATCGAACCACACGCTTCGGGACATATCATCGACCAGATCGAATTAGTGCAGGAGATCATCGACAACGGCTACGCCTACGAAAGCGAAGGATCGGTCTACTTCGATGTGGAGAGCTATAATAAGCAACACCACTACGGCAAACTCTCGGGACGCAATTTAGAGGATGTATTGCATACTACCCGCGAACTGGACGGACAGCAGGAAAAACGCAATCCGGCCGACTTCGCGCTGTGGAAACGCGCGCAACCGGAACATATCATGCGCTGGCCTTCTCCCTGGAGCCTCGGCTTCCCGGGATGGCACTGCGAATGTACGGCCATGGGACGTAAATACCTGGGTCGCCATTTTGATATCCACGGCGGAGGCATGGACCTGATCTTCCCGCACCACGAATGTGAGATCGCCCAGTCGGTTGCCTCTCAGGGAGACGATATGGTATACTACTGGATGCACAACAACATGGTCACGATCAACGGTACCAAGATGGGTAAATCGCTGGGCAACTTTATCACACTGGATGAGTTCTTCAACGGTACTCATCCGCTACTGACCCAGGCCTATAGCCCGATGACCATCCGCTTCTTTATCCTGCAAGCACACTACCGCAGCACGGTAGACTTTAGCAACGAAGCCCTGCAAGCCTCTGAAAAGGGTATGCAACGGCTGATGGAAGCGGTGTCCCAGTTAGAAAAGATCCTGCCCACAGACCAGTCTACCGTAGATGTAGCGGCTCTGCGTCAGAAGTGTTACGACGCGCTGAACGACGATCTCAATTCGCCGATCCTGATCTCCCACCTGTTCGAAGGAGCAAAGATCGTAAATAACCTGATCGCGGGCCATGATACCGTCACACCGGAAGATCTGGAAATGCTGCAAGGCATTTTCTCTACGTCCCTGTTCGACATCCTTGGAATGAAGGAAGAGAAAAACTCTTCGGGCGACCGTGAAGAGGCGTACGGAAAGGTAGTAGATATGCTGCTGCAACAGCGCATGGAGGCCAAAGCACGCAAAGACTGGGCAACTTCGGACAAGATCCGTGACGAACTGGCTGCTCTGGGATTTGAGGTGAAAGATACAAAAGAAGGATTTGAGTGGAAACTGAATAAATAAAAGTATTTTTTTCAACCATAGAAAAAACGAAAAGATAGGCTGTCCCTTGAGGGAATTCTGTGCATAAGGCAGATCAACCACAGGGACAGCCGAACTTTTTTTCCCGTTTTCTTTTATGTGGTTCACAGGAGATCTATCTCCATCCTTTCCGGAGAAAAACACGTTTTATCCGTTCTTCTTTCTCTCTCACTTTTTCACTGAAGGCACTTCTGATAAATTTCATACAACGTAAGAGCTCACACTTCTTTGCCACGCGTCGCTTATGTCCCGGCACTGTCTTTCTCATCTCTCTTTCACATTTGGAGAGATCTTTTGCTACGTAGGCCAGGTTCCCGAACGCGACCTGCTCTTTCCTCCGCACTCATCCCTGATCCGGACAACAGATAGATAACAGGAACCTCTCACAGGCAAAGTCGTTTTATCGCATTGGAAAACTACGGGTTAGTCTATGGAGAACAGATATTTTCTCACTGAAACATTTATCAGCCCCGGCCGTGTGCCGAAGAGCCCCTTATGAGTACCTTTCGGCTCTGTACGGGGGCTGATGGGCACCCGCCGAAAGACAATGAAAGCCCCAATGAAAAAACACGGGGTTTCCAACAGCCACCTATCAGACTCTCTGCTTCTTTAAATAAAGTTCCTGCAAACGGTCTGTTTTCTACCTTACGGTTAAGATTGGATTAAGGTTAGGTTAACGTTACGTTCACAAAAAGGCCACCCATTTTTGCCAGGATCCATCCGATGAGGTGTATAACGAAGATACCGCCCGTTGCTTATTAACCAGACTGTATATTCATACTCCAAACATTAACCAAACCCTAACCATCCGATAACTAAGAATCGCTGCCCACTGCCTTATCTTTGTCATATCCAAACGAAACAACAGTAAGATTATAAATCATTAAAAAATAAACATCATGAAAGCAAATGTATTCTTCAGAACAGTGTGTGTAGCAGTAGTTATGGCAGCAACCACAACTATGGTAAAAGCAACCAACCCGTATGTAACCAACGATGTGATGAACGGTGAGCAGGTAGAATGCCGGTACGTATACAAAAAAGACAACCAGACCCTCAGCTATCACATGAAGCACAACTTCACCTACGATCAGGAAAACCGTCTGGCATCCAAAGAGACCTATCAGTGGAACAGCGCTACCGAAGAATGGGAACTGCAAAGCCACATAGATTATATTTATGAAAACGGTGAGGTTGTAATGGAAAATACGTTGTGGGATAAGAAAGAAAAGACATACAGAAAAATGGCACAACAGTCTTTCCAATCCAGCGACTCTATAGAACTGTATGCTGCACAGACAAGCAATAAGTAAGATCCATAGGTATAAGTATAGAGATACAGACAGTTCGGGCATATATAACCCGGACTGCCTGTTCCGCATGGCAGCTGCCCAACAGAAAAAAGACTCCCACCCGGATTCCGGATACTCATCCGGAAAGCGGATCAGCTCACCAAACTAACCTATTGTAAAGAGTAGTATCTACCTGTCCGGACCGGCTTTGGGGATATGCAGGGTAAACAGACTGTACTCTCCCTCTATACTCTCAATCTCTATGGATCCACCGTGAGCTTGCGCGATCAGTTGTACATAGTTAAGCCCCAGTCCAAATCCGGTCACTTTTTTCTTCGGATCACGGAGCTTGATGTCTCCCCGCTCGAATTTCTCAAAGATCTTGAGCTGATCTTTGGGAAGAATACCCCATCCGTTATCCCTGATATGGATGAGGGTTTGTGTTTCTGTGTCTTCGCTACTGATCTCAATAGTAACAGACTCGCGGGAATACTTGATGGCGTTCTCGATCAGGTTGCTGATGGCCTGACGCAGGTATTCTTCATCGGCATAGGCAGAGTGTGCCTGCAACTGAATGATAAACTCCACCTGCTTGGTGGCTTTGGCCCGGGCCTTTTCCGTCAGAGTGACCACAATAGGTTCCAAAGGAGTGTTCTCTTTGTTGAGCACTAAGTTGCGCTGTTCAAGTTTGGCGATATTAAGTACATTGTTGGTCAGGTCCAATAGGTGTTGTGTTTCGTCTTCGACTATATCGAAATACTTTTTCTTCTTCTCCGGCTGAGCATCGAGTTTTCCGCTCCGCAGGATGTGCGTTCCCATCAGGATAGAGGTGAGCGGAGTTTTCATATCGTGGATCATGGCATGGGAAAAGTCCCGACGTACCTGAGAGATTCGGTTTTGTCGCATGATGATACGGATCTGATAGGTGATGCAATAGCCCACGAACATCATCATGATACCTGTGGCGATCAACAATACACTTAGCCGCTGTAGGTTAGAGGCGAAAGGACTCAGGATATAGGCCCGTACCTGACGGGTTCCGTCTTTACGAAGAGGTTGAGGATCTACAGCAATGGTGTTCCAGGAGGGAGACCAGCCCGGACGCGTAGTCTGAAGTACAGAATCATTTTCATTTACCAACTGAATGACGACATCTGTTTTTATTTCTCCTTCTCCCAACACCGCTACGTATACAGAATCCAGTGTAGAGAGGGAAATAAAATAATTATAGGCTGCAAAGGGTTCGTAGATCAATCCGGGACGTATACTTGAAAACAATCTTTCATAGGAAAAGTCTTCCGGATCTTCGTCCATGAGACTTCCCAGGCTTATACGTATATTTATCTCCTCTTCATTGGATTCTTCCGATTCCTCTATTTCCTGTAGAAAGAGATCCGCATTCCGGACCAGAGCCTGAGCAAAGAGGGTATTACTTTTCTCACGTATCTCTTCATTGAGAATATGAAATACATTATAAAGCCAGATAAATTGCAGCAAAACTACTGCTATCAGCCCGACAATTGTCATCCATCCAATATGTGTTCCTTTCATGCGTCTGAATTTGTAGCAAAAGTAATAACATTCATGAAATTACCTGATCATACAGTCCGTTTTTTCTCTATCCTCTCTTTCCGCTATAAAAACAATCAGATCTTTCTGTCGGAATATATGCCGGTACTCACTCTTTTTTCTCATGAAAAACAGAGTTTTTGTTAAGGTTGTTTTAACATAGCCGTGCCTTTGCATCACTTAGATAAGGCCTCTGTTTGCCGCATCGCTTCTCTACGTTAACACCACGTATTCTACGGGAGTGAAACCTTAACTCAAAACCAACTATCGGTTAACCAGAAAGTACTTCACTCCGCCCTATCTTTGCAGTATCGAAAGAAACAGGTAAAAGTACTAACTCATAAAAAACAAAAGCCATGAAAACTTTAAAAATAACTATCGCCCTGATCGCTTCCGTAATCTGTAATCTGATGTTGAGTGCTGCCCATCCGTTTGTGTATAACACCGAAAGCCACGAAGCGGGAATTACACAGACTGTATACAAAACGGATGAAACAGGAAAGTATCTGATACCATACCTCAAATACAACATCAGCTACGACGAACAGAACCGGATGGAACAAAAAGAGGTGTTGCGCTGGGAGAGCAAAAGCGGAATGTGGATTAACCATCACCTTCTCTCTTTCCTGTATGAAAATGATACATATAGCATAGTGAGTGCTGACTGGCATACGGAAGAGAATAGGTATAACCCTATCTCCCTGAAAACCCTGTATACCCTTGACCGCGAAACCCAGACATGTCGCTACGAAAGTTTCCGCATAGACAAGGATACGCAGGAGTGGGAACTGACAGGACGCAATGAATTCGGAACGGAAAATATCAGTTTGTACGCACAGAATTGATGCCGGAGAAATAGGAAACCAGAGTGTGACTAAACAAATTTTATCTGTTTTTTATCCTCTCTCTTATACAAGCGGAGGGTACTCTGACCAGGCCACTCCGCGAAAACTTTACAGAATCTTTATGAGAAAAGAAAGTCGGCCGGTTCATAGTGGACCGGCCACTTGGTAGGATCGTTTTCAGATCCTATCTGGTACGAAACGTGAATCCCATTCACCGGTTCAACCCGTTCTACATTTCTTGTCCTTCCAATCGGCACCTATCCCCTGTCCGTTGCCAACCGTCAATCCGCTTCATAAGCAATCAGATCCCCGAGTACCCTTTCCGTATACCAGGGATCTTCTATCTCTTTCAGCTTCTGACCCATCTGCCAACAGAGTTCTTTCACGATCTCCGGATGATCGGACAACGACAGATTAACCTGTTGATAGGGATCATGCAGATCGTCAAAAAACAGGCTCTTTATCAGGCTGTGGTCTCTGCGATCTATGCGCAAGGCCAGTGTATACCGATGGGTTTTCCAACCGCGGGCCAGGGGGATATAGTCTCTCACCAACCCCTGCGCGTCTTTGTCTCCATCCATATTCTGCAAGTAAAGTACACCGGGAGGAGGCTTTGCCTGCACGTTTTCACCGAAGAAAAACGAGGCGAGATCCCTGCCCTGTACGGTCGGGGGAACAAGTTCACCGAGGCCCGCCAGTCCCAGCAGGGTCAGCATGATATCCGGTGAAGAGAGTAGCATATGTTCTACGCGGGGAGACAGTTTTCCGGGATATCTTACCAAGAAGGGCACATTCATGGATTCTATATAAGGAGAATTACTGGGCTCTACTACGCCCTGACTGCACATCATCTCTCCGTAGTCTGAAGAAAAGATCACCAGGGTATGTTGGGCCAGCCCCCACTCTTCCAGAGCCTCCAGCATATGTCCGAATGCCCGGTCTACCCCGGTAACCGACGCGAAATAGTAGCCCGCGCGCGACGCTTTTCCCAGAGAGGTATCGGCATTGGGCCTTACCAGCAAATCTGCGGGAGCAGATCCCTGATACCCTACATAGTCCTCTTCCAGACAGTCTTTCAAGGAGTTATAAGGGGTATGCGGGGGATTTATTCCCCACATAATGAAGAAGGGTTTCTGGGGATCACGGTTCTTGTGCCTGTTTTTCAGAAAAGCCACTACCTGCTGTGCTTCATGCAGAGGAGACCACGCGCGGGGCTCATGTTTTTTCCTTGTGTATTCCAGTAATGAGGCTTTTTGTGATCGTCATAAAACCCATAGGAATACCAGTGACGGAATCCGTGCCTTCTCTCTGGTGAGGTATAGGCATCCCGGACAGGTTGCTGATTCTCTACATAGTTCTTCGGATGTTGCGGATCATTGGGGATAGGAAAGTCCAGATGGTATTTTCCAAAGTAGGCACATTCATATCCTGCCCGGGCAAAGACATCACTGATGGTTTCAATATCTGTCCGAAGGCTGCTCACAGGGCGTGTCGAATTGCAGTTGAGAGGCACACCGCTGCGGTGAGGATACATTCCGGTCATCAACATCCCGCGGTGGGGACTGCTGAGCGGACAATTACTGAAGGCTGAGGTCAATACCAGCGACTCCCGGGCAAACCTGTTAAGATGGGGGGTATGTACGGGATCTCCCTGAAAAGCTACGTGCCTCCGAAAGTCTTCCTGGCTCCAGAATCCCATAGCGTGGTTGCGAAACTGGCTGGGAAACACATAGATCACATGGGGCAATTCCGGGGGGAGTTCCCTGTACGGCTGTCACAGCCATACAGGGTCCACAGGCTTACAACGCACAGTAGAAGTAAAGGGGAAAAGCGTTGCAAGCATAACAGAAACCTAATCATAACCTTTCTTTTTCAAGATCTCTTTTCCGGATTAAAGCCTCCAGGAAGTAGTAATCCGCATAGTTAAGGGGTACATCTATTTCTACACCGTGGGGGATACTCCCTACGGAATGTTTGAGTATAAAATTGCCGTTTTCACCGATTTCCGCCCGATAGTCAGGAGATGCCAGGTTGCGCATGATCCGGTCTGCTGTGGCTTTGTATCCATGCTCCGGCAGATAGGTATGAAGTTCGTAAAGGGCAGCAGCCGTACAGGCAGCAGCTGAGGCATCCCTGGGGGTATCGGGTATTTCCGGTACATCATAGTCCCAGTAAGGGACCAGATCTTCAGGCAAACGGGGGTGACTAAAGATAAAATCATGTATCTTCTGTGCCTGCTCCAGGTACCTCGGATCTCTTTTATAGCGGTAGCAGGTGACATATCCGTACAATCCCCAGGCTTGTCCACGTGCCCAGGCCGACTCATGCGCATATCCCTGTGCTGTATGCTTGTGACGCACGGCTCCTGTTTCGGGATCGTAATCTATTACATGGAAACTGCTGTGGTCTTCCCGGAACTGATGGTTCAGGGTAGTATTGGCATGCTCTACAGCTATCTGACCGTAAGAAGGATCTCCGGATAGGATAGAGGCTTCGAACAGGAGTTCCAGATTCATCATATTGTCTATGATCACCGGGCATTTCCAACCTCTTTCGGCCTGCCAGCCTTTGTCTACGTCCCACGACTGGATCACTCCGGCAGCCGGACGAAAACGGGTGCATAAAGATCGCGCGGCCTGTATAATCACTTCTCTGTACTCGTGCTTACCGGCACGGTAATAACCGTTGAGATAGCTGCATCCGATCATAAACCCGACATCGTGATGCCAGGTCAGATACTTCACAGAATCCAGGGCCTCGGTATATTTTTCGGCCAGCGTCTTCCACTTCCTGTCTCCGGTAAGTTCATACGTCAGCCACATACTTCCGGGAAAGAATCCACTGGTCCAGTCTTCTATGGGTATATAGACAACGCTACCGTCTTCACGGGTAGTGCGGGGATTAAGAATACTACCCGAAGCCTCTATCCCATCTGTCTGACGGGTATGGTGAGCCACCGCGTGCCGGATGTTGTCCCGGATAAAGTCGTCTGCGTCCCGGTTACCCGTACATCCTGCCGCCAGCAGGAGAATGACAAATGTGCTTAAGAAAGTTTTCATCATATCGGATTTAATTGAAGCCTGTCCGGAAAATCTTTATCCTTATCCATCTTTCATTTGTAGTTGCTCGGAAACCTCTTGCTGTTTTTATACGTAAACCTAAAACCATAAACGATTCGCATCGTTATGTACAACCATTCATTTACCATCGGAAAAAATAAAGAAAGAACAAGGAAATCCCAGACAGGCTCCGGTGTTTTCTAACTGTTCCGACACAAAAATAAGGAATGAAAAAAGAAGAGAGGGTCTCAAATTATCCAAATAAATAACAATTTTGGTACATTTGTACGATACTTACATATTATACCGCATGAATGCACACGATTTTTTCAAACAAGACCGTTTTGCCGCGTCGACGGGTATCGAACTGATCGAGATCCGGGAAGGATATAGCCGGGCCCGCATGCAGGTGAAGCCGGAACACCTGAATGCCGGACAGCGTGCCCAGGGAGGGGCTATCTTTACACTGGCCGATCTGGCCTTAGCCGCGGCTGCCAATTCACACGGCACATTAGCCTTCTCACTCTCCTCGACCATTACCTTCTTCCGGCCGGCAAAGGAGGGAGATGTGTTGTATGCCGAAGCTCAGGAAAAGTACATCGGACGCAGTACAGGCTACTACCAGGTAGCTGTCAGCAACCAGAAAGGGGAGCAAATCGCAGCTTTCGAGTCGAGCGTATTCCGCAAAGGGGAAGCGCTTCCCTTTACTTTGTAACGCGGTCTCTTACTTTTTAACGATAGAATTGAACGGATATCTGTTGCCACTGGCTGTATTCAGAAAGGCTTTGGCAGATCCGAAATTCAGGAACAGATCCAGACGCACGGGCAGATGATTGTCGTCGTCGGTGATAAAAAAGGTAATAACTTCTTTTTCCTTTTTCTTTTTATATTCTACTAAGGAGAATACCAGGCAACGGTAAGTCACTTTTTTGCCTTCTACCGTGATGTTTTGTTTTCCGCGATAGATCAGGGTCTGATCTTCTACCTTCTTGCCAACGGTCATAGGGAATACAATGCGGTCTCCTTCTCTGAAGTCGGCGGCGTTGAACGATCGGGCGTGTGCCAGTATACTGAGCATATCGTGGATGCAACGGCTATCAGTCTCTTCATTGACAGAAACTGTGCCGTCGGTACTTACCCGTTGCTGTCTGATGTGACTCACTCCGTTCTGATAGGAATACCAGGCTTCGTCCACATTGTAACGCTTGCCCTCCTCGGCACCTTTGCGGTAATAAAGCGGCTCCAGTCGCTGACTGATGGTGCTGCTGATGGTATCTCTCATCTTAAAGAAGAAATCGGCCCGCTTGCTGCCATTGGCCAGCAGGTCGATCTTATAAGCGGGTTGGGAGTTGTAGGTAGTGGCCGTCGTCTTCAGACTGGCCGTACCTGCCTTCACCCAGACTAATTTCCAGTTGAAGTGCAGATCGTATTCCAGGCTTTCTCCCGCGTTGAAAGCCTTATTTTCGGCCGCGCACTGCGCCTGCAACAGGGCAGGAGTTGCCAACAGTACTACAACCCATCCGATACAGAGCATCCATAGCTGCCGGCTTTTCTTAACGCCGGCTGCTGCTACTGTTCCTGTTCTGGTTGGCAGTATTCTTTTTGTTGTCTTCATCAGGTTTTTGTTTTTTCATATCGTAGGGCTTCTGTTCGGGCAACGGAACAGCCAGTATATTCCAGTCCTGTTCTATCTCCCACAAAGCCTTTAATTCTAATATCTGAGGATAATAGAACACCTCTTCGGGCTGTCTCTCCTCTTCGTAGTTCCCCGTATCCCAGATACCGTTCTCGTTGGTATCACTGATCAGGCGGGCACCGTACTGTCCCGGTTTCAGGTAGTAGAAATCCACGCTTCCTGCTCGTACTTTCATTCGCCTTACCACCCGGTCCTGCATATCCAGCAATTCGACAAACGCGGGTGTATCTATTCCGGTCACATTAAAGAAGATGGCTCCGTATTCATCGGTAGAGCGTATCTTTATGTGGTTCTGTATCCGGTCGGTAAAGAGCCCGTAGAGTCCATGGAAGGCCGTGGAATCGGCTGTGAACTGATACTCTTTTTCCGGCTCCCAGTCGTAATACAGATTGTATTTCCTCAACTCCAGCGAGTCTTGTTCAAACTCGAACGGTACGTCTACCCAGATCGTATCTACTTTCTCCTGAAGATGGAGGGCTTCCCGGTCGTAGCGGGCTATCGGTTCGGGAAACGTAAAATGAAGATAGTCGTACAGATCCAGTGTTCCCGGCGCGTAGGTAGTAACCTGCAGGAACACGGTTTGCGGCACCGTATCTTCCACTTCTCCCCTTCGGCCTCTGCGATTCCGCGACGAGGCTTCGGCTTCTCCTGCCCCTCCTCCTCCGCGCGTACGCCTTACATAGAGGTCTAAGGTATCGGTCTGGGGAACCAGATTATGTAACGTATCCGTATACAAATAGTTCATCTCAATTGTTAACGTATCTTTCTGATAGATCAGCGAATCTTTGATCCAGTAGGTAATGGTATCGTTACGGGTAGACTTCTCGATAATAAAAGCATCCTTTTCATCGAAATTGAGCCCGGTGAGTGCAGGCAGTGTATCGGCTGCGGAGTTGAAATAGAAGGTAAACTTCTCCGGGGTCAGGCGCTCGCTCTTGACAAAATACTGATTGGAGATCTCTTCGTTGAACGCCCTCAGCAGAATATCATCGGGCAGGTAGTGGGTATACGACCTGTCGAAAATGGTATCTATGGTCAGCGAATCTTTCCATATTGTATCCTGACGGATGCGCTCTTCGAAACGGGGCACTATAATGGAATCCCAGAAGGCAATGGCTTCGCTCTTCTGAGAGAATTTATAGTCCATATCGCTATCCTGCAAAGCAAATATCCGGTACGAACCCGGAGCCACTCCCCGGATGGAGAATTTTCCACGGCTGTCGGTACGTCCTACCCGGTCGAACGGCAGGCTCACGAAAGCCGAATCTGCCAGATCGGCATGTAGCCCCACCAATATCCCTTTAATAGGTTCCAGGTTGGAGGCCTGAAGTACAATGCCGGATACCACCATCGTATCTATGGCTTCACCGGTAGAGAAAACAAAAGCAAAGTCGCCCAACGGATTCCCTTCGTTATTATCTACAATAGCATCTCCGAAATCAATGGTATAAGTAGTATTGTCTTTCAGCGTATCGAACAGTTCTACAATCACTCTTTTTCCGCTGGTCTTCACATCGGGATATTTGATCTGCGGAGGAGAGATCACCACTTTCTCATTTACCTTTTCGAGTTTTATATATTCATCAAACTCCAGTACAATACGCTTGCGGGTATTATTAAGCGCGCCCTGCGGAGGATTGCTTCCCAGGAAGACAGGAGGATCTACATCAATGGGGCCTCCATCGGGTCTGCCGATACTGGCGCATGAATAGAGCATTCCTATAAGGAATAAGGTACCGCCTATCCGACGGATCCAACGCTTTGTCCTATAACCTTTGCACTTTAACATGGTGCAAAAATAAGGGTTCTCTTTAAAATCCTTTCATTCTTTACACTAATTTATAAAATATCTCTGACAAAGAGTTCCCGGCACGCGGAGAGAACGAGTAATTTACGATGTACGATTGGGAAATACATAAGAATGGTAAGTTTTAAATAGTAAGTTATAAGTTTTAGCTGGTGGATTCTTGTTATCTTAGTTCCGGATGATACTCAAAATCTATAACTTATCACTCAGAACTTCCATAGGCACACCTACGGGAAACACGGCGCGCGTCTCCGGGATGTACCTCCCTTATAGGTAGCTAATCAGTTTGTATAATTCGTATTTCATACCGGAAAGTCATGGAATGTCTATTTGGGATCACTGATCGGATACAGGGTGACATCCCGTCATTTTAAACGATAGGGGACCTGCACCGCGGAGACAAACGCCACGCCTTTCTACAGGTGTACGCTACCCAGGGTTGAGGTAGTTGTATACCCGATCGTATATCCGGACATCCGGACATCCCTTTGTTTTTTCTTTTTTCTCCAATACCTTGTTTTCCTGAAAGATATTCTGTCCGGCAACACCCTTTCGGAAGTATCTCGCGTCTGTGCGACGATTAACTAAATTTTTTTAGTTACCCATGAACCAGCCTGTTTTTCAAATGTTATAAGAATTACATGGAAATTAAGTAAAATATGAAAAGTAATCTTATTCTCTTTTTGTGTTTCTTCACGCTCATCGGCGGATGTTCGAAGAAAGAATCTACACAAAACACACCTGTACCGGAATTTGCTGTCATGAAGGTACATCCTTCCGATGTAGAATTACAGACCTCTTATCCGGCCAATATCCGTGGCAAACAAGATGTGGAGATACGTCCGCAGGTATCGGGTTTCATCGTCGAACTCTATGTAGACGAAGGAGCTACCGTGCGCAAAGGTCAACCCCTCTTCAAGGTAGATCCTGTGCAGTACGAAGCTGCGGTAAAGGTGGCCGAAGCCAATGTAGAGGTGGCACGTGCCAATGTAGCCAGTTACCAGCTGACGTTGCAGAACAAGCAGGAGCTGGCCATGTACGACATCATTGGCCAGAGCGAAATGGAGCTTGCCCAGAACGATCTGGAGGCCCAATTAGCTAACCTGGCCCAGGCCAACGCGCAGTTGGTGAATGCCCGACAAGACCTTTCCTATACGGTGGTAAGCAGCCCGTCGGACGGGGTCATCGGCACCATTCCCTACCGGATAGGAAGCTTAGTAAGTGCTTCCATCACGACTCCGTTCACCACCGTATCAGACATCACACAGATGTATGTCTACTTTTCCATGAACGAGAAAGAGCTGCTTACGCTGACCCGGGAAGGGGGCACCATGAACGAGATCCTCAACCGCATGCCTCCGGTATAACTCCAACTGGCCGACGGCTCCATGTACCCGGACAAAGGAAAGATAGAGACTCTGAGCGGAGTGATCGACCAGAGTACCGGCTCGGTAACCATGCGGGCGGGTTTTCCCAACAACCGCTATATCCTGCGTAGCGGCGGAACTGGCAATATCTTCATCCCGCACCAGGAAAAGGGGGTGATCCTGATACCGCAGAAGGCGACTACCGATCTGCAGGACAAAAAGTTTGTCTACTTAGTAACCGACAGTTCCACGGTGAGACAGACGGAGATACAAATACTTCCGATAGACGATGGAAAAAACTATGTGGTGACCTCCGGACTGAAATCCGGAGATACCGTAGTGACGGAAGGGGTGGGAAGTACCCTGAAAAACGGTATGCAGATCAAACCTAAAGAAACGAACCCGGAAGTATGAAATTAGATCGATTTATCAACCGTCCGGTACTGTCTACGGTTATCTCCATCATCATTCTGATCCTGGGGATACTGGGATTAGTATCCTTACCCATTACACAGTATCCGGACATCGCCCCTCCTACCGTACAGGTGAGTACAACCTATACCGGGGCCAACGCGCAGACCATCCTCAACAGTGTGATCGCCCCGCTGGAGGAGCAGATCAACGGTGTGGAGAATATGCTCTACATGAAATCCACAGCGACCAATACCGGAAGTGCCACTATACAGGTATATTTCAAACAGGGAACGGACCCGGACCTGGCTGCCATCAATGTACAGAATCAGGTATCTGCCGCGCAGGGACTGCTACCCACGGAGGTAATAAACGTGGGTGTGATCACCAGCAAACGGCAGACGAGTACGCTGATGGCTTTCTCGCTGTACAGCACCAACGATGAATTCGATATTACTTTTCTGGAAAACTATGCCAAGATCAATCTGATCCCCCAGATACAACGGGTGAACGGAGTGGGCGAAGCCCAGGTACTGGGTGCAGACTACTCCATGCGCATCTGGCTGCGGCCGGATGTGATGGCAGAGTACAACGTGACCCCTTCGGATATCAGTGAAATACTGGACGAACAGAACTTAGAAGCGGCTCCCGGACAGTTCGGGGAGAGCAGCGACCAGACTTTCCAGTATACCCTCACCTACCGGGGCAGGTTGGAGACGGAAGAGGAATTCGGAGATATAGTAGTGCGGACCGGCTCCGACGGCGATATCCTCCGCCTCAGAGACATTGCCGACATCGAACTGGGCAGATCTACCTATGGGTACAGTAACCGGGTCAATGGCTATCCGGGAGTGACTACCATGATCTTCCAGACTGCCGGTTCTAACGCGACGACTACCATTCAGAGCATCGAAAAGCTACTGGACGACATACACAGTGAGCTTCCCGAAGGGGTGGAGATAGCCATACTGCTCAATACCAACGATTTCCTTTCGGCCTCGATCCGGGAGGTGATCAAGACCTTGCTGGAAGCCTTTGTGCTGGTGTTCTTAGTGGTGTATATCTTTTTGCAGGATTTCCGTTCTACGCTGATCCCGGCCATTGCCATTCCGGTGGCGCTGATCGGTACGTTCTTTGTATTGTATCTGATCGGGTTCAGTCTCAACCTGCTCACCCTGTGTGCCATGATACTGGCCATTGCCATTGTAGTGGACGATGCCATTGTGGTGGTAGAGGGGGTACATGCCAAGCTCGACCAGGGCTACCAGTCGGCCCGGCTGGCCTCTATCGATGCCATGAGCGAGCTTTCGGGACCCATCCTCTCGATCACCCTGGTGATGATGTCGGTATTCATTCCGGTGAGCTTCATCGGCGGTACGTCGGGTACTTTTTACCGGCAGTTCGGGCTGACGATGGCTGTCGCTATCGGTATCTCGGCTTTGAACGCCCTCACACTGAGTCCGGCACTTTGCGCGCTCTTCCTGAAACCGCATACGGAGGAAGGAGATAAAAAGCACGGTTTCATCGACCGTTTTCACATTGCTTTTAATACGGCCTACGACCATATGTCGGAAAAATACAAAAGCGGCGTACAGTTTATCACCCGGCACCACTGGATCACGTTTGGCGCGGTGATCGCTTCGGTACTGATCTTAATGTTGCTGATGCGCAGCACACCCACCGCCCTGGTACCCGACGAAGACACAGGCACCATCTTTGCAACGTTGGATATGCCTCCGGCCACTTCCCAGGAACGTACCGCAGAGGTGATGAACCGGCTGGATTCGCTGATCGCCTCCAACCCGGCGATAGAGAGCCGCACGGAGATCACGGGATATAGCTTTCTGGCCGGACAGGGAAGTTCGTACGGAACCTTTATCTGCCGGCTGAAAAACTGGAGCGACCGCGGCAAAGGAGAAGATGCGACTTCTATAATAGGCAAATTGTACGTACAGGCGGCCACCCAGATCAAAGATGCACGCATTCTGTTCTTCGCTCCGCCCATGATACCGGGCTACAGTGTGACAAACGGTCTGGAGATCAATCTCGAAGACCGCACAGGCGGAGACCTGGACAAGTTCTATGAGGTGGCACAGCAGTTCTTAGCCGCGCTGAGCCAACGCCCGGAGATCGCCATGGCACAGACCTCTTTCAATCCCTCTTTTCCGCAATACATGGTAGAGATAGATGTAGCGCGCTGTATGCAGGCCGG
>Ga0192240_10152_pt1 | contig 35377 bp, 24 predicted proteins | sample Koala_Koa27_H3_FD_131237 | JGI IMG/M metagenome (GOLD analysis project Ga0192240, IMG submission 131237) | Enriched cells from koala feces incubated with labeled cellulose particles, San Francisco Zoo, California, United States - Koala_Koa2-7_H3 ...
GGACAGCGATGGCGAGATGGCTATCGATACCCTGATTGAGGATGGCGACAATTATTACTATGTGGACATCAATGGTGTGATGGCTTCCAATCAGTGGGTAGCGATTGACAACGAGGATGCTGGCGAGGATGACGAGCCAGACCACTACTGGTATTATTTCCAGGCTAATGGTAAAGCATTAACCAATGGAACCAATGACAAGGTTTCCCTGAAGACTGTAAACGGCAAGAAATATGCATTTGACGATGAAGGCCGTATGCTGTATGGCTGGGTAGCTGAAGACAATGCAGAGCGCGTTGACAACACAGACGGTGATGGCTTCAAGGAAGGTATCTACTACTTTGGCGGTGAAGACGATGGTGCAATGACTGTTGGCTGGCTGCAGATGGATATCACATATGATGAAGCAACCGATGATGCTTATAAAGAGATCGCACCAGTATTTACTGATGATGAGGATCAGAGCCGTTGGTTCTACTTTAAGTCCAATGGTAAGAAGATTTATTCTGAGAGCGCTGATGAGACCAAGGATAAGACCATCAATGGTAAGAAGTACGCATTTGACCAGTACGGCGCAATGGTAGCTGAGTGGTCTGTGGATGCTGATAAGAAGCCATCTACATCTTCAACAGCAAGTATATCTACTGCTGAAGAGCAGGCTAAGTACAGCCAGGCATGGAGATACTATAATAGTGTTGAAGATGGCGCTAGGGTAAGCAAGGGCTGGTTCAAGGTTGTCAGTGCCGAACTTCTGAATGAAGAGAAGTACAATGATGATGAAGATGCCTGGTACTACGCAGATGGAAGCGGTCATCTGTATGCCGGCGAATTCAAGACAATCAAAGGCAAGAAGTATGCATTCCGTAATGATGGCCGTATGATAGATGGTCTGAAGTTCATTAAGGACGAAGGCACCAGCTTAGATGTAATTGCTGATGACGATGATACATTCAACTTCGATAATGAGGATGACTTTGATTTACATGCACCAATGTTCGAGGCAGCTGGATACTACTGCTATTACTTCGGTAATGGTGATGACGGTGCCATGAGAACCAACAAGAATACAGTTGAGATTGATGGCGATAAGTATAACTTCTACTTTGAGAAGTCTGGCGGAAACAAGGGTGCCGGTCTGACAGGTGAGAAGGATGATAAGTACTATCAGTCTGGTAAACTTATCAAGGCTGGTTCTGATGATAAGTATCAGGTTGTAAAAGTCAATACTTATGCGAAGAACTCTGATCTCGATGAAACATTAGCTGCAGGTAAAGATATCACAGCTTATGATAAACTGGACGACGTTGACGCCTTCTTAAAGGATTTAGACGAGAATGGCATTGCTTACTATACCAAGACTGATTTAGAGGGTATGACCGATGCTGCAGCTAAGGAGATTCTGAGTGATGCTAATATCAATAAGAAGCTTGCCGATCTGAAGGAAGTTTACATTCCAAAGACCGAACTTAGCACAAAGGAGTACTTCCTTGTAGGTACATCTGGTAAAGTAGTTGACAGTAAGTCCAGAAATAAAGATGGTAGTGATTACTATTATACTGTAAATAAGAAAGACGGTAGTGTTGCTGGTATCTATGTTGAGGACTAATTTAGAATAGTTTAATAGATGGAGTAGCTGAAATTTAGGGGGAAGCGTTGTGACTGATACTATTATATTAGTTACAACGCTTTCTTTTTTGTAAAATTCCATTTCTTAGAAATATTTAGTTTCGTTGCGCATTCAATATGGAGGTATTTTAAAATGAAAAGAATACGATTAAAAGCCATTCTATTAGCGTGTACTCTCTCGCTAGCACCTGCTTATACCCATACCGCATTAGCAGATACAACATCCTCTAATGCAGTTGTCATGGAAAATTGCGGTGCCTATTTATTCGAATGGCGTCCGGTAGGCTATGAGAATGGTAAATATTTTGCTATTTTAGTAGGTGGGGATACAATTAATGAAAGTGATGTTATATTAAATAGAGGTTACGATTATCCTTATACCTTTAACCCGTCAATTCCAAGACCATGGGGACAGGTGCCTGATTTAGTAAATGTAAATGGGCAATGGGGCATTCCGGAAAATTGGGCTAATCTTCCGGAAGGTACCCAGCCTACATTACGGATTACCTTGGTAACAAATAACAAGAAGCTTCCAACCAATGAGCGCTATATAGATGTCGTAAGACTTCCAGGTGGTGTAGACTCATCCACGCTTCCGGCAGAAGTCAGGAAATATTTAATAAACGTGGATGGCTCAGATGCCGGAGCCTATTCAGGTACGGTTACAAATGGCTGGGATAAGCAGGATGGTAAATGGATATATAGAAAACCGGATGGTGGTCTGGTCACCAACGGCTGGTTAAATGTAGATGATGAAAACTACTATATGGATGAAAATGGTTTTATGCTGGCAGATACCATTACACCTGATGGAGTATATGTAAATGCAAAAGGAGAAAAGACAAATTATATGCCCGGGTGGGTACAGAATGACCGGGGATGGAAATATGTCCTTAAAAATGGCTATTATGCTGCTTCAACCTGGGTTCAGGGGGCGGATGGCAACTGGTATTACTTTGACATAGGAGGATACATGGTGACCGATAAACAGACTCCTGATGGATATTATGTTGATGTAAATGGTGTATGGGATGGACAACCTACAACGATTACTGTTGATACTGAAAGCTTAGGGCCAGGAGCCATACAGAATACCCAACAGGAAGAAGCCTGACTCTAGTGTTAAAAGATTTCTATTATATGGTAACGAACACAGGATTAGTGGATAATACTAAAGGGCAGGAAACCGTTTCAGGTTTTGTGTAAACTCAAAAAACTGATATAAGATATGTCAATGGTTTCCAAGGGGCAAAGCCGTTTATCCAGGTTTTGCCCTTTGCTTGTATTATAATGCTGTTTTAGGCATGTCAAGAAAAACTGCTCCAGCCGCCCTTTTCCGCATATAATCAGGATAACCGTTCCTCAAAATAAGTCTCCAATTGGGAATGAATCTGCCCAAGTCCTGGCGGTGACCGGCCCATTTCTTTGTGATGTCCATCATCGCCAGATACAGCATTTTTATCAGACTATCGTCCGAGGAAAATACGGTCTTTGATTTTGTCACTTTTCGCAACTGGCGGTTGAATCCCCTAATCGTATTGGTCGTGCTATCACGAAAGCGGCATAGTACGTCGAACATCATTGAGGGATTGAACCCTCAATACAGGAAGGTGACCAAGACCAAAAGTGTGTTCCCCAGCGACAGTGCCCTAGAAAAAATGCTTTACCTTGCAAGTGGGATCGTGATTCGGAAATGGACCCAAAGATACCGTGGCTGGAATCAGGTGCTGAATCAGTTGATAGTGTTGTATGGGGAGCGACTGACTTCATATCTATAAAAGGAGAAGGCCGGGAGCAGTGAACCGCTGACATCCTGGCAAGCCTATTCCTTCGGCATTAGGAGTATTTCCAGAAAAACCCGGTCTCATTCCTGAGGCCAGGTGTGGGCAGCGCCCACAAACTGAAAAACCACGAATGCCTGTTTTATGTGCAAAAAATCATGTATAGTTCTCCGAAAGATGGTAATACTCTAAATAGATAAATAATTCGGCAACCATAAATCATCAAATATTTACAAAACCATACATATCTAATTCAAATCAAACAGGTTTCCCCGACTTAAAGACACAAAATTTTTTATACCCTCGTAGAAAAAGGCGAAGCCCCAAAATGGCTTCGCCTTACATTCATTCAACTTGTATTTTCAATGTTATTTTTAATCTTCAACTATTTAGTTATTTACTGTACCCAAACACCTTCGGCGTTAACATAGTAACCATCCGGAGTTTCCTGATTCGTAACCATTATTGAATTTTCACCAAAATAATACCAGTTACCATTATCCTGTTTCCAAGCATCTGTCACATAAGTACCGTCTTTCTGCTTGTATTTCCAAGTATTATTAGACTCTTCCCAACCATAGGAAAGAGTCATTCCTGGTCCAAGATTAACATTGTCTGAAATGGTACTTGGCTGTCCATTCCATACACCGTCAGGGCCAACATAATATCCATCCGCGGTGTTTTCATCTGCTGCCATATAACCGCCCATGTCAAAGTAATACCACTTTCCATCAGTATCCTGAATCCATGTGGATGCTGCATAATATCCGTTCTTCAATACATATTTCCAGCCTCTTTCATTTGCTATCCATCCTGGCATATAAGATGTTTTTTCACCGCTTGTATTGACATAAACTCCATCAGGTGAAATTGTATCTGTTAGCATGATTCCATCAGAGTTCATATAATATGAATTTTCATCAACCTTTAACCAACCATCACTGACAAAGGTTCCATCTGGTTTTCTATAACGCCATTGTCCGTATTCATTTTTTATCCAGCCAGTAGTTTCAGTGCCGGAATAGGCACCTGCATCTGAGCCATCCGCATTAATTAGATATTTTCTGACTTCGGCAGGTAAATCAACTGCCGAGACTCCTCCTGGAAGCCGTACGACATCAATATACCGCTCTTTGCTTGTGTAATTATTATTGTTGGTGATTAATACTAGCTGCAATGTAGATTGACTGTTCTCCGGCAATAAAGTCCAATTTTCCGGGATTCCCCATACGCCATTAATATTAACTAAATCCGGGATTTGTCCCCATGGACGTGAATACATATTGGGGTAGAAAGTATAAGCATAATCATAGCCTCTTTTGAGGATTACATTACTTTCATAAAGTGTATCTCCTCCTGCAATAATTGCAAAATAACGACCATTTCCGCAGTCTATGGGGCGCCAATCAAACAGATATGCGCCTGCATTTTCCATAGTTGTTTCACTTTCTATATGACTGGCAAAAGCGGGTATGGAAATAGATAAAGCAATCCCTATAGCTACAGCCAGGGTAGTTAATTTCTTTTTTAGCATATTCATACCTCCAAGTTGGTTTTCTGTTTATAAAAAGAAAGCGTTAGGACTAATTAAATTACAATCAGCCATAACGCTTCCCCCTTAGATTTTAATTAGTTGTATTGAATACTATAAATTAGTCTTCAACATAAACAGCTACAATCTTGCCACCCTTCTGAACAACATAGTAATAATCATTACCATCTTTGTTCTTGGACTTACTGTCAATAACCTTACCAGAAGTATTAACTAAGAAGAATGCATCTGCAGGAGCATCAGTATTATAATCCATGATGTATAACTCGCTCAAATCATCAGCCTTCTTATTTACGCCGAGTTCATTTAACTTCTTGACATTATCATCATTCACGCCCATCTTAACTGCATCAAACTGATACAGGACACCAATAAATTCTTTCGCATCACTTATCTTCTTATATCCTGCTCCTGTCTTACTATCGACAGTCGTCTTAATTCCGGCAACTACCTGATATTTCTCATCAGAACCTGCTCTCAGCAGTTTACCTGCCTGATAATACTTGTCATCCTTTTCGCCAGTTTTACCAGCGCCCTTCAGGCTTCCGGACTTTTCAAAGTAGAAGTTGAATTTCTCGCCATCAATTTCAACAGTGGTTTTATTGGTCTTCATAGCACCATCATCACCGTTACCGAAGTAATAGCACTTATAGCCAAGAGCCTCCAGTGCGAGAGAATTCTCATCAAAATCATCCTCATTGTCAAAGTTATATGTGGCATCGTCATCGGCAATTACATCCAGCCCATTGCCTTCTTCTTTGATGAACTTCAGACCATCAATCATGCGGCCATCATCGCGGAACGCATACTTTTTGCCCTTAATGGTTTTGAATTCGCCGGCATACAGGTTACCGCTTCCATCTGCATAGTACCAAGCATCTTCATCATCATTAAATTTATCATAGTTCAGATACTCAGCAGCAACTACCTTGAACCAGCCCTTACTTATCCTGGAACCATCTTCAACGCTATTGAAGTATCTCCACTGCTGAGCATACTTAGCATCAACATCTACACTGCCAGCAGAACTGTTAGATGCAGGAATAGGATTGCTGGAACTTGCCTTATCAGTAATTTCATCTTTATCCAATGACCACTCTGCAGTCATTGCGCCATACTGATCAAAAGCATACTTCTTACCATTGATTGTCTTTTCTTTCTGGTAATCGCCATTTTCTGCCTTAACCTTTTTACCATTAGCTTTGAAATAGAACCAACGGGTCTGGTCTTCATCATCATTAAACACAGGAGCGATTTCGTAATCATTGGTAGCTTCATCATAAGTAATATCCATCTGTAGCCAACCAACGGTCATAGCGCCATCATCTTCGCCGCCGAAGTAATAGTCACCCTCTTTGAAGCCATCGCCGTCTGTATCATCTACGCGTTCTGCATTATCAGAAGAAACCCAACCATACAGCATCTTTCCTTCTTCATCAAATGCATATTTCTTACCATTTACAGTTTTTAAAGCAACCTTACTATTATCGCCATTCTTTAATGCTTTACCATTAGCCTGGAAATAATACCAGTAGTGCTCTGGCTCATTATCCTCACCAGCATCCTCGTTGTCAATCGCTACCCACTGATTGGAAGCCATTACACCGTTGATGTCCACATAGTAATAATTGTCGCCATCCTCAATCAGGGTATCGATAGCCATCTCGCCATCGCTGTCCAGATAATACCAGTTGTTACCGGATTTCTTCCACTGATCAGTTGCTCTCTCGCCATCTCTGTTGTAGTATACCCAAGTACCGTCTTCCTCAGCCCAACCCTGAGCCGCGAAAGAAGTCATGGATGCACCAATAGCGAGCAGTGCTGCTGTTGATAATACAGCAACTAATTTTGTCTGCTTTCTCATAATTAATGCACTCTCCTTTTTTTTTTGAAATACTTTTTGAAATTCCTAATTGCATTACGAGTTGATTATACTTCGTATATGGAAAATTATAAGGAAGTTAAAATAAGTCGCATATGAATCATGTACTTTATAATAAAGTTTACTAAAGAAACAGAATCCGAAGATACTTACTAAAATAAATCGATTGATAATTTGATAATAAATCCAATGTATACGGCCACATAAAAATGCCCTCTTTATGTTTTCATAAAGAAGGCAATATAGAGTTAATCAGAATTTTATTTATAACTTTCGTTTTATACATTAGGTTTATTACTCAAATGATAACGTGTTGCCCGTGCGTTTCCTGTTACAGTGATTTTATTTTGGGTTAGCAGGGAATTTAATATCTTTCGTGCAGGAAAACTTGAACAACCTAATAATTTCTCTACATCCTTCCTTGTTATTTCAGTCTTTGTTAATAACAGGCCCAAAACTTGTTCTTCTGGAGAAGTGCCTTGTACTGAAGTCTGAATGGCATCACCTACATTGGTATTGGGAAGAATTGTTACGAAGGATGAGGCCTCAGGCAAAAACCGGGGCTGTATGGTACCCTGATAGCTTTCCAAAATTCGTTGGATACCGGTACCATAGCTTTCTATTAATTTTAAACGATAAAATATATTGGCCAATACCATATTGCGAGATTGAGATACACCATGTAAAATATCGGCTAAGGTTATCCCCTTAACCAATCCACCGATAGATACAAATTCAATCCTGTCTGAAAAAATGTTAATGATTGTACTTCCTGAATAATTATAGTCCCTATGGACTATTGTGTTGAGTAATGCTTCCCGGAGGGCATATTCAGGATAATCAAAATTTTCTATGCGCTCCAGTCCTGAAAAGTCCGCACGTACATTGTTATTTAAACTAATATACTCATATGCATCTTCTAGTTGCTTGAGTACAGAGCCGTTAAACTCCTTCCGGGTTTTAAAGTGAGTCTTACCAAGCCCTTCAAAAACAGCACATTTTATACTATGCTCACATTGGTCAGATAGCAATAAACCAGCATTTGTATAAAATCCGTCAGCATCAATTAATCCCAAAGTTCGTTTGTTCTCTTCCTGAAATGAAATATCACGCTCACCAAAATACTGCCCTGCGTATCGGAAGGTAAGCTCTTGATTCATAGAACGGACTTTATCATAGGTAATGCCATCGCTTTGGCGAATCATTTCACGAATCATTTCCTGACTTGCGGGAATTGAAGTAATCCCATGGCGTACATAGACGCCGCTGGGCTTAAGTCCTTTATCGGTTAGATGGTATGGTGGCTTTCCTCCACGGAAGACAGTAACATGAATAAGTTGCTTTTTTTCCATAGTCACAGCTTCAACAGAGGTAAACGGAACAAGGTCTGGATGTATTCCATCATGTATCATACTACTAATCCGTTCCATTTCCTTTTCTATATTATCAACACCGACAACCGTTCCATCATTAGCAACACCTATATAAATCTCTCCACCATTAGTATTAGCAAATGCTATAATTTCTTTTTTAAAGTCATTATTAATTACTGCCTTTAATTCTAAGCAATCACTTTCTATAAAATCCATATAACGTCGAGTAGACTCTGTCTCGACTTTTCACTTCCTTTCATCTATATTCTTTTGCGATGAGAGGTTCAAGTCTCACAAGCCCCTCACAGAACCGCACGTACCCTATTAAGGCATACGGCTCTTCAATAAGCCTTTCGCCTAATAAGCACTTGTTACATATATCTTCGGAGTTTCCAATGGGTGTATCTTTAGAATCTCCCGATACTTCCTCCATGTCAGCCAGCAGGACTGGTCTCTGTGACGCTTGCTCTTCCAGAGTTCTTGTCTTACATACACAAAATATTTTATGAGTCCTACATAGTTCCCATAAATTCCATAATAGCGATAGTATCCTGTCAACTTTATGTTCAGTGCTTCTATCGTGTCGGCTATGCTTTCATGCATGTGCTCCCATATCCATTTCTTGGCTGCCTCACGTTTCATTTTCAGCTTCTTTTTACTTGTTCTGTGCAGCACACAGTATTTTCCCCAGTGGCTCTCCGCATTGTAATGCGTAAAACCAAGAAAATCAAAGCTTTCTTTTGTTCCCTTATATCTTCCAAAGGGTAGTATCCTGCTTTTGTCCTCTGCGATTTCCAGTCCGAATTTCTTCAGTCTTTCTATCAGAAGCTGGTAAAACTTTCGTGCTTCGTTCTCGTATTGGAATAAGCATACAAAATCGTCTGCGTAACGCACCATGTACATTTCTCCCTTAAACCCATGCTTCTTTACATAATCAAACCATGTGTCTAACGTATAGTGCAGGTACACATTTGCAAGTACTGGCGATACCTGCCCGCCTTGCACTGTTCCTGATTCTGTTTCCTGTCGCTTTCCGTCTTCCATGACTCCGCCTATCAGAAATCTTTTGATATATCGGATAAAGTTCTTATCGGCTATGTCATGTTCCAGAAATTTAATCATCCATTCATGGTCTATGTTATCGAAGAAGCCTTTAATATCAGCGTCCACAATATAATTTACCTTATCTGCCATGATGTGTTTATTTACTCTCTGGATTGCGTCGTGACAACTCTTATTTGGACGAAAACCAAAAGAGAACTCCTTGAACTTTGGCTCATATATCGCCTCAAGTATTTCCTTGAAAACACCCTGAACCACTTTATCCTCGAATGAAGGGATTCCCAAGCCGCGCATTTTTCCATCTCCTTTTGGGATATAAGCTCTGCGCACCGGGTATGGTTTGTAGGAAGATTTCTTCATCCTCATTAACAGATTTTCGATATTTTCCTCTAGCTTCTCTCCGTATTCTTCTTTTGTGACTTCGTCTACTCCTACTGCTTTACCTTTCGGCTGTTTACTGTAAGATTCTTTGAGTGTGTCCTTATTAACATATTTCATCAACGACTGGACTCTGCCATATTTCTCTACAAGACTGGCTATTTCTGCTTTCTCTTTTTCCATAGAATATCTGCCTCCTGTGCTTTCTATGTTTCGATTGCAAAAGCAACTTATTGTCCATCCCTTCCCTCCAGAGTCATTACTTCCTTCATTGGTACTATGGATGAATCCGACTCCTCAACAGTCTTCGTTTGTACTCACCATTGCATTGGTCGATACTCCCTACTGGCTCATGTCCAGAACTGTCCAGGTCTCCCAGGTATGTCGAATATAACGATATCAGGTATGCCGTGCTCTGGGACTCCGGTGTGTTTTCATAATCTCGCTTTAACGATTATTCCTTATTGGTGACCCAAGGAGGTAGCAGACCACCACACACAATCGATAATTCTAACGAAGCTCAATCACTTCACGCTTTCGCATTACGGCGTCCCTGTTCCCTATCCTACGCTTAAACATCATCGTTAGCCTTTGACGCTCCAAGGACTCGGTACTGGCGACTTGCTAAGTCTTACCAGACTGGATTCCCACCAGTTATATATTCGGCACCGAACTGGCGCACACCTCCATTTAGATATTATATCATGATGAAATCGCGATTTCAATCGCGATTTATCGCGATACTATACTTAATTAGGACAAATATTAGATTTTTTCGAATAAGCTCTTCCCTAAAAAGTCAACACAGTATCCTCTTTCTATAATTTTCCATATACGAAGTATAATCAACTCGTAATGCAATTAGGAATTTCAAAAAGTATTTCAAAAAGAAAAAGGAGAGTGCATTAATTATGAGAAAGCAGACAAAATTAGTTGCTGTATTATCAACAGCAGCACTGCTCGCTATTGGTGCATCCATGACTTCTTTCGCGGCTACAGGATGGGCTGAGGAAGACGGTACTTGGGTATACTATGACAGAAATGGCGACAGAGTAACCGATAAGTGGGCTAAGTCCGGTAACAACTGGTATTACTTAGACAGCGATGGCGAGATGGCTATCGATACCCTGATTGAGGATGGCGACAAATACTATTATGTAGATGTCAATGGTGTTATGGTAACCAACCAGTGGGTAGCAATTGAGAATGAAGATGCTGGTAATGATAATGAACCAGATGAGTACTGGTATTATTTCCAGTCTAATGGTAAGGCATTAAAAGGACCAGAAGATAATTCTGTTTCCTTAAAGACTGTAAACGGCAAAAAGTATGCGTTCACATCTGAAGGTAAGATGCTTTATGGATGGGTAGATGCTTCTGATGCAACTATTATTAATGATGATGACGATGCATGGCAGAGAGGCGATTATTACTTTGGCGACCAGAATGACGGCGCTATGACTGTTGGCTGGAAGCTGCTTGATATTACAGATGATAACGCTACATCTGATACGAATGGTAACAACTGGATTCAGACTGCTTTTAACGATGATGAGGATCAGAGCCGTTGGTTCTATTTCAAGAGCAATGGTAAAAAGCAGACAGCATCTTCTGGTGATACAGAGTTAAAGCAGAAAACCATTAATGGTAAGAAGTATGCGTTTGACGAATATGGCCGTATGATTGCAGAGTGGGCAGTTGATATTGATGAAGCATCCAGTAATGTTGCTAACCTTGCTACAAACAACGAAGGTAACCGTGGTTGGTCCAGTTCATGGATGTACTTTAATAGTATTGAAGATGGTGCTCGGGTAACCAAGGGATGGTTTAAGGTTGTTCCAGCAGAAGGATTAAATCAGAGTAAATATGATGATGATGAAGATGGTTGGTATTATGCAGATAACAATGGTCATCTGTATGCCGGAGAATTAAAGACCATTAAGGGTAAGAAATATGGTTTTGATTCTAAGGGTAAGATGCTGGATGGCATGAAGTTCCTTTCTGTAACAAATAATACTATCTCTGGTCAGTATAATGATGACGATGATAATTTACCATTTGATACAGAAGATAACTTCAACACCAATGCCATTACTTTAGCTGATAAAGGCTATAAATGCTATTATTTCGGTGATGGCAGCGATGGCGCAATGAAGACCGGTAAGGTTCAGGTAGAAATTGATGGCGATAAATATACCTTTAATTTCGGTAAATCTGGTAGCCTGAAGGGTACAGGAAAGATGGGGGTTGATGATAAGAAGTATTACAGTTCAGGTAAACTTATGACTGCTGGTAAAGACGAAAAGTATCAGGTAATTACTCCTGTATATGGAACAGGAACTAATGTAGCCGCCACCACAGATGTAATTGGTTATACTAAATACGATGATGCGTCACAGTTTGTTAATAATTTGCCTGGAACGATTACCGTTCTGAGTAATGCTGCAGTTATTAAGAACACTTTAAATGCTACCCAGTTGAGCCAGTGCGGATTAACCAGCAGCAAACTTGACAAGGATGAGTATGGTGATTTGAATGTATTCTTAACACCTGATGCAAATGGAAGCATTACTTATAACAATGTAAAGTATAACTTGGGTCTGGATAGCAGTAAGTATATGGTTGTTAATTCTTCAGGTACTGTAAGCAAGAGCAGCGCCAAGAATAAAGATGGCAATGATGTATATTACAAGCTGTACAGCGGTAAGGTTGTTTCCACTTACTCTGAAAACTAATAAGTAATCAAAATCACTATTACAATCTAATAAAAGGGGGAGGGCGTCGTTAGGCGTCCTCTCTTTTTATAAATCAGGAGGAGATTATATGCGCAAACTCTTTAGGACGTTAAATATTGCAGTTATATCTAGTATCATTATGGCTGCACCTGCTTATGCTGGTATGGAAAACCATGATGGAGTATTAAGGTATGTTAAAGACGATATTGGGATTTATGCGGCAAATGAATGGATTGACTCAAACGGTAACTGGTATTATTTTGATAAAAACGGAAACTCTAGCTCTGGATGGGTACGGATTAATAAAATATGGTATTATTTGGATCCAGCAACTGGTATCATGAAAACAGGATGGTTGCAATCAAATGATGGGAATTGGTATTATTTGGACGATGAATCAGGGGCAATGTTATCTAAAACTCGTACCCCAGATGGATACTATGTCGAGAAAAACGGAAAATATAACCCGGATAAAGGTAATATCAATGATGATAAAAAGGGGCCAGGTGCAAACTTAAGTGAAAAAAAGTTGGAAAACATTTTAAAAGGCGCCACTTTTCCGGATTTGACAGAATTCGCTACTGCCAATCTATCTAATAATGCTTGGGGCATCGAGGGAAGTCAAGAGGCTATGGTTGCACTAGGAGCAAATGTAGCCGAGGAATTAAAAGAACAGGGATTGGCAGTGACAGGAGATACTACCATTTTTATAGATGGAAATTCTGTTACATTTGCAATAGAAGGATTTGACAAGCCACTTCTAAAACTGATTAAAAATGGAGACCATTATGAACTATATGATTATACTTCAATTGATAAGAATATGGAAGCTCCCTTGCTTGCAATGTGTAGCTTAATCAGCAGTCAGCCTCAGACTATATATAATGTTTTGTATACAGCTGCTCAATATGATCAGACGGTTATGAGTTCAATATCATATAAAACCTTTGGTGATAGCCAAATTAAATATACTATTGTTGGAAATCATGACTATTTTTATTTTAGCATAAAAGGAAAATAAAAACTTATAGAATTATTAAATGGAGACCGCATCAGGCCTATATAAATTCAGAAAACTGATACGAGATAGGTCATTGAGAAACTTTTTCAGATTTTGTATAAACTCAAAATACTTATATAAGATATGTTCATTAGTTACCATAGGGCAAAGCCTGAAAAACGGCTTTGCCCTATGTCTGTATTATAATACTGATTTCGGGCATGTCAAGAGGTTTATTTACATACGGTTGCGATTAAGGGATTTAATCGCCATCTACATAAAATCACCAAAAGTATAACTGTATTAACATCCATTCATAACCTTCTGGAAATACTGTATCCGGCTGGTATGGACAGCACAAACAATCCCTGCATAATGCAGGAGGGCAGATCCGGAAAAACCGGCTCTGCCCTTCAGTAACTATCCACATATATATAGTGACTTTTTGCGTTTATGCAACTCTTGGAACAGTCTCTAAATTACCTATCGATATCTACTACTGCATCCATATTCCATCAGAATTAACATAATAACCATCTGGAGTCTGCTGATTGGTAACCATTAAAGAGTTTCCATCAAAATAATACCAGTTTCCATCAATCTGTTTCCAAGCATTGGTTACATATGTACCATCTTCCTGCTTATATTTCCAGCTATTATCTATGGATTCCCATCCGGCAGAAGACGACATTCCAGGTCCAAGGTTTACATTATCCGTAATATTACTTGCCTGTCCATCCCACACACCATTAGCATCGACATAATAACCATCTGGTGTTATACTATCAGTCTCCATATAACCTCCGATATTGAAATAGTACCATTTACCATCTGCATCTTGAATCCAGGTAGATGCAGCGCGATACCCATTCTTTTGTATGTATCTCCATCCACCTTCATCGGAAACCCAGCCTGGCTTATAACCTACTTTTACGCCGCTGGGATTTAAATAGGTTCCATCAGGAGCGTATGTATCGGCCAGCATAATTCCATTTTCATTCATATAGTATGTCTTTTCGTCTACCGTAAGCCAACTATTCGAAACAAAGCTTCCATCAGCTTTTCTATAGGTCCACTGTCCATTGCTGTTTTTTACCCAACCACTGGTTTCTGTTCCTTCATACGCCCCCGCATCAGATCCATCCACATTAATCAGATATTTACGTACTTCTGCAGGAAGCGTTGACGAATCTATATTTCCTGGTAAGTGTACCACATGAATAAAGCGCTTATCTGTATCCAGATTTTTATAGTTAGTTTGGAGTACAATCTGAAGGGTAGGCTGACTTCCTTGAGGCAGGCGTGACCAGTTTTCTGGAATCCCCCATACACCATCAATATTTACTAAATCCGGTGCCGTGCCCCAGGGACGAGGATATGTCATGGGATCAAAGGTATAGGCATAATCATACCCACGATTTAAAATAACATCCCTTTCATTTATGGTATTGCCGCCAACTAGGATTGCAAATGACACACCATCACCGCAATCCACTGGACGCCATTCAAATAAATAAGCACCACTATTTTCCATTGTTATACTATTAGTTGTATCTGCGAAAGACAAAACTGATGTTTGCAGGGACAATGTCATAGCAAGGCCCAATATCGCAAGATGCTTTTTTAACATATAATACCTCCTAAAAATCAAAGAAAGCGCTGTGACTAATAATTATAAAATCATCAGTCACAACGCTTCCCCCTTGAATATTAGTTAACTAAGTGGAAAGAATCTATCCAGATTAGTCCTCAACATAAATAACTCTGATTACGCCCTTATTGTCAGTTACATAAACATAATCATTACCGTCTTTGCTCTTGCCCTTCTTATCGATAACTTTACCAGAAGTATTGATAAGCTTCAGGTCATTATCAGGAAGGATATAGAGTTCTTTCAAATCATCAGCTTTCTTGTTGAAGGAAGATGCAGCTTTCTTAGCTTCTTCAATCTTGCTGGTATCGCTAGTTACCTTGAATTCATCAATAACAGCCTGAGCATCTGCTAACTTCTTCCAGCCCTTTTCTTCGCCAGTCTTATCTATATACTTAATAGCCTGGTATTTATCATCAGAGCCAGCCTTTAACAGCATACCACCTAAGTAGTACTTATCATCCTTCTCACCATTCACACCTGCGCCCTTGCTGGAGCCAGATTTCTCAAAGTAGAAGTTGAAGTTATCGCCATCAATTGTGATATTGGTCTTGTTGGTCTTCATAGCACCATCATTTCCATCACCGAAGTAGTAGCAGTTATAGTTGTTTGCTGCATACCACAGAGCACTGTCGATGAAATCATCTTCAGTATCGAACGGATGATCGCTATCATCGTCTGCGTATACCTTGGTTAAATCCTTAGGATTGATAAACTTCAGACCATCAATCATACGGCCATCATTTCTGAATGCGTATTTCTTACCCTTAATGGTCTTGAATTCACCAGCATACAGATTGCCGCTTCCATCTGCATAGTACCAGGAATCTTCATCATCATTGTACTTATCATCATTCAAATACTCAGCAGATACTACCTTGAACCAACCCTTGCTTACGCGGGAACCATCTTCAACGCTATTGAAGTATCTCCATGCCTGGGAATACTTAGCAGTGCTGGCTTTACCAGGAGTAGCAGGCATATCAGCTGTTGCTACCTTGGTCTCATCCATAGACCACTCAGCTACCATTGCACCATTCTGGTCAAATGCATACTTCTTACCATTGATGGTTTTTTCTTTAGTCTCTTCGCCGTTATCAGCATAAATCTTCTTACCATTGGATTTGAAGTAGAACCAACGGCTCTGATCTTCATCATCAGTAAATACAGGAGCTACATATTTGTACTCATCATTAGTAGCTTCTTCATATGTGATATCCATCTGCAGCCAGCCAACAGTCATTGCACCATCGTCTGCACCACCGAAGTAGTAAACGCCATCCTTGAAAGCATCGCCGTCTGTGTTATCAATACGCTCAGCGTTATCGCTAGCAACCCAGCCATAAAGCATCTTGCCTTCATCATCAAAAGCGTATTTCTTGCCATTGATAGTTTTTAAAGAAACATTGTCTCCGCTGTTCTTTAAAGCCTTACCATTAGCCTGGAAATAATACCAGTAGTTATCTGGCTCATCATCTTCACCAGCATCCTCGTTCTCAATAGCTACCCACTGATTGGAAGCCATAACGCCATTGATATCTACGTAGTAGTAGTTGTCGCCATCCTCAATCAGGGTATCGATAGCCATCTCGCCATCGCTATCTAAGTAGTACCAGTTGTTACCGGACTTAGCCCACTTATCAGTTACTCTGTCGCCATTCCTGTCGTAGTATACCCAAGTACCATCTTCCTCGGCCCAACCCTGAGCTGCGAAAGAAGTCATGGATGCACCAATAGCGAGCAGTGCTGCTGTTGATAATACAGCAACTAATTTTGTCTGCTTTCTCATAATTAATGCACTCTCCTTTTTCTTTTTGAAATACTTTTTGAAATTCCTAATTGCATTACGAGTTGATTATACTTCGGATAAGGAAAATTATCGTGAGATGGAAAATACAGGTAATAGAAGCAGGAAGTGAACACTATTCGTGAGATTAATTTTTGATATGGGGGGATAGAAGGTGTAGCTTTATTTTACTAGACTAAGATAAAAATGCAACTGTTTTTGTAAAGTCATAAAGTTGCGTTATTAGGGGTAAAATGATATACTGTTATGTGTTCTCAAAACAAAAAGGAGAAAGTAGGAAGTATGGAAGATTTGAAAAGAGATACTATTTCCTGTGATAATGGAAATTTGTTATCCGACTGGAAACGGATAAATTCCGCTGTAGTCGGCTTTTTCACATTACTTATTATAGCAGGGGTACCAGTAATATTTCACGATTACTATTTTGATATTTTATCTTTTAAGTATCATTACTACTGTGCGGCTGTTATTACGATGGTTGTTGTCTTGGTTATTGTTGCTATTATTTTTTTAAATAGAGATAATCGGGAATATGGTGGAAGAAATAAGGCCTCTATAATAAAGGGGTTTAGCGTAAAGTCTCTATCAGCCGCTGATTGGGCGATGCTGGCTTTTTTCATGGCAGTAGTAATATCTACTTTTCAGTCAGAATATTTTTATGAGTCATTTTGGGGAAATGAAGGACGATACTGCGGCTTGTTTTTGACGATTCTTTATACGATTAGTTTTTTTATAATAACAAAATGTTTGAGGTTTAAACAGTGGTATCTGGATGTTTTTTTGGCAGCAGGGATGGTAGTCTGCGTAATAGGTATACTGCATTATTTTAAAATTGACCCTATTGGTTTTAAAGTGGATTTAATTGATAAGGACTATAGAAATTTTACATCTACCATAGGTAATATTAATACGTATACATCATACATTGCAATAGTAACAGGTATGTCGTCAATCTTATTTGCGATAGAAAAAAACATTTATAGGAAAATATGGTACCTGATTTGTCTCGTTGTATCTTTATTCTCATTAATTACAGGAATCAGCGATAATGCATACCTGGCGCTTTTGGCCTTATATGGACTTCTGCCATTATATCTGTTTACCAATTTAAAGGGATTTAAACAATATGTCTTAATGCTGGCAATCTTGCTTTCTGAATTTCAGCTTATAGATTATGTTATGCAGATGTTTCCAAAACAAGTTATGCCAATCAGCGGTCTATTTAACGTTGTGTCAGGCTACAGTAAATTATTATATGTTGTATTGCTACTCTGGGGAGTGACTGTGGCATTATATGTCGTGGACTATATTTTAAAGAAAAAAGATACAGATAGGAGAGAATACAACATTGGAAGGTTTGCCTGGCTGGCATTAATAATTGTCGTAGCGGCTTTTGTGGTTTTTGTACTTTATGATGTTAATGTTAAGGGAAATGTAAATAGATATGGCTCTTTGTCCGAATATTTATATTTTGATGATGATTGGGGGACGCATAGGGGATATATCTGGAGAATTGGATTAGAAAGCTATCAGCGTTTTCCTCTTATTCATAAAATATTTGGATATGGCCCTGATACGTTTGGAATCATAACAAAATATAATTATTACGATGAAATGGTAACATTATACGGAGAGAGATTCGAAAGTGCCCATAATGAATATCTGCAATATTTTATTACGATTGGAGTAGTGGGGCTGTTAAGTTATTTAAGCTTATTAGTAGTTTCAATATGGAAGATATTAAAGGGTATGAAAAGGGAGCCGGCTGTAATTGCAATTGTGTTTTCAGTTATTTGCTATGGAGCTCAGGCGTTTGTGAATATCAGTGTACCGATTGTTGCACCTGTAATGCTGACGCTGCTTATGGTAGGCCTATCAGCGATACGTGAGGAAACAGGGACTTTTCCAGAAGATACCGTTGCCGGGGATTAACGCAGATGGTATACTTGATAAGACACATACAATGTTTTTGAGGAAAAATACAAGTGAAAAAATACGATCAGTATAAGCGGTTGATTAAGTTTCTTTTTTCATTCAATGCAGTTTTTTTTGTTGTAATAGTTTACTGGCTTGTATGGAATGGCTATTATAACAAAATTATTGAAAGACCTTTCTGGCGGCGGGGGAATTGGTTAATAGTAGTTTTATATGCTGCATTATTGGCGCTTTTTTATAAAACCTATGGTGGATTTAAGATAGCGTATTTAAAGAAGGGGAATTTGATTTGGTCCCAGATTTTGTCGATAATTTTTGTTAATATAATAACATATATTCAGATATCACTGATTGACCAGAAGCTTCATCCATTTTATCCGATGATGCTGATGAGTCTTATTGAATTTGCCATAGTCGGGTTGTGGGCAAATATATTCCAGTGGCTATATCGGAAAATGTTTCCGCCAAAGAAGCTGTTGCTGGTTTATGGTAATCGCCCTGCATTTCATTTACGTGATAAAATTAATTCCAGGGAGGATAAATATTTTCTTGAAGATGCTGTCCATGTCAGCATAGGAGAAGATGAAATAATGAAAATGGCAGTTCGTTATGATGCGATTATCATAGGAGATGTGCCGGCACATGAGAGAAATCTTCTTATGAAATTGTGTTTTGAGGAATCTATCCGTACATATAGTGTACCTAAAATATCCGATATTTTGATTCGTACGTCAACAGAACTGGATATATTTGATTCACCATTGTTGTTATCGAGAAATGAGGGGCTTCAGATAGAACAGCGTTTTATTAAGCGCCTGATGGATGTTTTATTTTCAATATTAGGATTAATTATAACATCTCCATTTTTCGCAGTAATTGCAGTCATAATAAAATGTACGGACAGAGGTCCGGTATTCTATCGCCAAAACCGCCTGACCCAAGACGGAAGGGTATTTAGCATCTGCAAATTCAGAACCATGGTTCAAGATGCGGAAAAAGATACGGGTGCACGTTTGGCATCAGATAATGATGACAGGGTATTACCAGTAGGGAAGTTTTTACGGAGGACCAGGCTGGATGAGCTGCCTCAGTTATGGAACATTTTAAAAGGAGAAATGTCTGTGGTTGGTCCCAGACCAGAGAGGCCGGAGTTGGCGGAAAAAATAGAAGAGGAGATTCCGGAATTTCACTACCGTCTGAAAGTAAAAGCCGGTTTGACTGGATTTGCGCAGATATATGGAAAGTATAATACATCTTCCTATGACAAATTAAAGCTGGATTTGTCTTATATAAGAAAGTATTCTGTTTTTTTGGATTTGAAACTTATTATATTAACGCCTAAGATTATGTTTATGAAGGAGAGTACTGAGGGAGTGAAAGAGGATGATAGGTCTATTGGAGATACTGATTCCTTAGTGTAATGAAGTAAAGAGGGTCGGTATGAGGATTGGCGGATTAAGTAGATTGTTCTGTATGTAGGATATTTAAATAGAAAAGAATTAGCGGTTTTTGTTAGACAGATAAAGGTTAAAGAAATCTGGCTCTTTGTCAATAGTTGGGGTGGGATTTGTTAAAATCCCGCCTCAGTTCTATGAAAAGGGCTCTTTTTATGTTTGGTTCCAGGTTCTACTGATTTTGGGCATGCCAAATAAGCCTCCGCATCACCGACCATTTGTAAGCGCCGAAATATTGGGCGTGTTGTAAATAAGCTCCAATTCCTCCATAATGGTAATCAAGTAGTATTTCACTATACTTTCATGTTGGAGGACAATCATGGCCAGTTACAATCCCCGCCGTTCTCAGCAAGAATGGCTCCAGCTTATTACTGAATGCCGCCAGAGCGGTATGGCTGATAATGCCTGGTGTGAGCGGCACAATATCCCGCTAAGCAGCTTTTATAATGCGGTTACCAGACTCAGGAAGAAAGCCTGTGCTATTCCAGATTCAGCTGCACAATCTGACAACCTGTATACCCTGGACTTTACTTCACACCAGGATGTGGTCAGGATTGGCATAGACCCGGCTCCGGTTCCAGAAGAAGCCGGGGCACATATGACTGCAGCAGATCCTGACACTGCGCATACGATTGAACTTATGATGGGTGACATTCGGATAAAAATCAGTAATTCAGCTAATCCAGATCTGCTTACAATGATATTCCAGATGTTGAAGGCGCAGTCATGCTAGCCGACATCTCTGGTGTGGACGCGGTCTATATCGTCTGCGGCAGAACTGATATGCGTAAGTCAATCGATGGACTCTGCACGATCATACAGGAACAGTTCCCTATGGATATCGACCATGCACTATTCCTCTTCTGCGGCCGCAGATGCGACCGTATCAAAGCTATTCTGAAGGAACCGGACGGCATCGTCCTGATTTACAAGCGGCTGACCGTGCAGGGACGCTATCGCTGGCCAAGGGACAAGTCTGAGGTGCGGAACCTTACATGGAAGGAATTCGACTGGCTGATGTCGGGCATTGATATTGACCAGCCAAAGGCAATCCGCCCATCATGAAAACCGTCTTACAAGATATGGGAAGCGGTACTGTGGCTATTGAAAACCACATGTTTTCGGCAGTGAAGATACTGTTAAAATCCCTTGTTTCGTGCTATACTTAGAGCATCAAAAACAGGGAGAAACGCGATGGCAGGAAGTGCACGGGACATTCAGATGCGTGAGCTGAAGGACACGATATCAGAACTGAATAAGCTGATTAAAACGCTGCAGCAGACGATTGAAGCTGCTAATGCGCGTGAGGCCGCCCTGTGCCAGGAACGGGATAACCTAAAGGAACAGATGGACTATCTGACAAAGCGCCTCTTCGGTGCATCCAGTGAAAAAGGCAAATGCGATATTCCTGGGCAGTTGGATCTGTTTAATGAAGCAGAAACAGCAGAAGATCCAGTGGCCGCCCTCTCAGAAGAAGCTCTTCCCTCCTGGGAAGAACCAGAAGCAAAGCCCCGAAAGAAGCGCGCTGCCAACGAGGAACGCTTAAAGGGCCTGCCAGTTGAGCAGGTATTTCTTGACGTACCAGAAGAGGAGCGTATCTGCGGTGTCTGCGGCACCCTAATGGAAACAATCGGAACGGAATTTGTACGCCGGGAACTGAAGTTCATTCCTGCAAAGGTAAAGGTCATTGAGTATTACAGCGTGAATTATGGCTGCCCGAAATGCCGCAAGGAGGCTGTCCTCCCTCAGATCAAAAAGGGGAAGGGTGGCCGGGCGCATAGAATCCATGGGATGGCGAGTACATCTACCGTGGCATGGATTATGTACCAGAAATATTTCAACGGCATGCCCTTGTACCGGCAGGAACGGGATTGGAAACAGTGCGGTGCAAACATCAGCAGAACAACCTTCGCCAACTGGATCATCGCGAATGCACAGGATTTTTTCACTCCCATGTATGCCTACTTCCGAAAGAAACTGCTTGCACGGTCATTTGCGATGGCGGACGAAACGCCAGTCCAGGTGCTGCATGAACCGGGGCGGCGCGCGCAGACACAGTCCTATATGTGGCTGTTCCGCAGTGGTGAAGATGAGGGTCCGCCAATCATCCTTTATAAATACGCTCCAACGCGCGCTGGAGACAATGCCGTGGAATTCCTGGAAGGGTACAGCGGATACCTGATGTGTGACGGGTACAGCGGCTATAATAAAGTGCCGGATGCAAAGCGGACCGCATGCTGGGCGCACATACGGCGATACCTGATTGATGCGATTCCAAAGGGAAAGCAGCTCGATTATACCCAGCCATAGGTTCAGGGAGTCATGTATGTCAACCGTCTCTTTGAAATGGAAGATAAAATCCGGAAGAAACATGCCGGGAACTATGAAGCCATCCGAAAGGCAAGACTCGAAAAAGAGAAGCCTGTTATAGATGGATTTTTGTCGTGGCTGGAGCAGCAGAAACCGACACGCGGCTCCCGGATGGAGAAAGCGATTACCTATATCCGGAACAGAGAACCGTATCTGTCCAGATATCTGGAGGATGGAAGATGCAGCTTTTCGAACAATCTAAGTGAGAATGCGATCCGCCCATTTGTTGTAGGACGTAAGGGATGGCTGTTCAGTGACACCCAGGCAGGAGCCGAAACGAGTGCGGTCATCTATACAATGGTAGAGAACGCGAAGGCAAATGGAGTAAACGTCTACCAATACCTAAAACTATTACTGGAGAAGCAGCCGAATAACCGAATGTCCGATGAGGAATTGGAACGCTTTACACCGTGGAATCCAGAGGTGAAAGCCCTTCTGGATTCCGGGGTTACCGATGAACTTGAAAATGGCTGAATTCTATGTGGAATATCAAGGTGCTTCGTCTACTATGTGTAGCCGGGGTACTTTTTGATTTGGAAGTAAAAAACTACTACCTACCATAAGAACTACCGTCCGAAATTTAGACGCTTACGATAAGAATCCCAGTGTAGCTTGATGTCTATACGCTAATTTAAGAAAACTTTAAAGACATTTTATAGGAGTTTATGCAGACGAAAATGGATGCCTTTTTCGGTTACAAAAAATCAAAAAGGAGACCTGGATATAAGTAGATGCAATAGGCGTTCTTCCAGGACTCCCCAAAGCTCGGATAGAGAATTCCAGTTGAATGTGCCCAGAGATTGCAATGGGGTATTGGAATCCAGGCTCATCCCTAAATATCAGTGTGATATTCCTGGCACTAAAGAAAAGGTCAGTAAAATCATGAATAAGACTCTTCCACAGGTGAAAGAAATGGCAGTCTCGTCCTCTTGCATAATTTCATCATATACCTGTTTACAATTGCCTGTATCTAAAAATGGAAAAGTCTCCTCAATTCGTTCTGCATAGTTTTTGTTGGGTGTACAGCCTTTGTTTTTATATTCAATAATGCAGTCTACCATAGAATCAAGGGTATAGTCGAACCTACGAAAGTTCCATAAACTCTGGTTTCGGAGGAACCATTACACTTAGGTGCTTACGTCATATCGTAATTCTTACCAAAAAGGAGCCCTTTTTTACCAAAGACACCATTTACACTATACTACCACCTTATTAGAGGAGCCTGATAACCTCAAGTTATGTCATAGCCTCTGTTTAGCGTCTTAATGTATCGCCTGACACCTTAGTACTCAAGAAACGTAGAGAAGTGTTTTAAAATCCCCCCTATAGATACTATTTAAATATTATGCTCAGCGTATATTTCAGTGATGTATAGAATAGATAAATAAAGGTTATACGTCTATGATTCCTTACGATTAGATATAACTGGTTTTGTATAAGTTCTCTCGCTAATTATGTATCGTGGGCGAGCTTTTGTTTCGAGATAAATTTTTCCAATATATTCACCCAATACACCTAAACTTATTAATTGAACACCTCCTATAAAACAGATAATACTGGTCATACTTGCCCATCCGCTTACTGTGTTATTGGTTAGATGCATAACAACAGACCAAATAACACCGCAGAAACTCAAAAAAGCAATAAACATACCTAAGACAGTAATTATCCTAATAGGCTTTATACTTAAACTGGTAATTCCATCGAAGGCCAAAGCTAACATTTTCTTTAAAGGATAGTGGCTTTTTCCTGCGATTCTTTCATGTCTTTCATAATAGACATTAGTAAATCTAAATCCTACAAGAGGAATCATTCCTCTTAGAAATATATTCACTTCTTTAAAGTGAGACAGTTCGTTTAGGACTTTGCTTGAAATCAAACGGTAATCTGCATGATTAAATACTACTTCCGCCCCCATCCAATTTAACAGTTTATAGAAGGACTCAGCTGTAAAGCGTTTAAAAAAGGTATCCGTATCACGCTTACTCCTAACTCCATATACAACTTCGTTACCATTTTGGTAGGCATCAACCATCTGATCAATAGCATTTATGTCATCTTGTCCGTCACAGTCAATCGAAATAGTTATATCACATTGTGACATTGCTTCCATTAATCCTGCAAGTACAGTATTTTGGTGCCCGCGGTTCCGGCTTTGAGATATTCCAATAAAATATTCACAGGAGGATGACAAATCACATATTATATCCCAAGTGTTATCCGTACTACCATCATTAACAAACATTATCTTACTGTCTTCGTGTATCTTTTCTGATGATATTAGCATTTCAAGTTTGCTTTTAAAAATTTCACAACTAATTGGCAGAACCTCCTGTTCATTATAGCACGGTACTATGATATATAAAATTGGTTTCATATTAGGTTTCCTACTTTCGGATATAGAGTACAATATAAAGTTACTTTAACAGAGCTAATAATATTCAGAACATAATCCATCTGCCGCAATTAGGATAAGAGCGGGTAAGAATAAAACTAAATACCTAGGATTGCATTCCCAAAAACTTAGAAAGAGTAGAAGACCAAAAACTGTAAGATGTAATACAAATATATGGTCTTGGCCATTTATATGCTGGAATGTCGACTTTACTACAAGCATTAATAGAATTATCCACCAGCTATGGGCATATAGAATGTAAATCAAATAATATTTTCCCTCAGCAGTAAAAAATGCATGTAGAATATTTGGCTTTACAGGATGCCTTTTGATATAATCATCTGCTGCACATGTGCTATATGTCCATGTCCGTCTCCATTTGGTATATAATATGTGAGACAAGGTACCGATGATACCTCGTTCGTGTAACCGTTCCCTTATCATAGTTAGGTTAGCTTCTTTTCGCATGTCTACAGTTGGAAAACTTTTAGTAAAATCGACATCATCCTGATTATATCCACCTGACTTATTAAGTGACATCATAATCCAATGTGTTAGGGGGAATTTATTCTCCTCATACTGTGTTTGCGATATCCCGGTATATCGTTCTAATGTATTTGTAATAATTATATTTACAGATAATGCAGTAGTTAATAATATAATTAAAAAAATAATAATACTTTTATATGGTTTTTCAGATTTACGATGACTACGTAAGACATAATCAAATATGACTGCAATTATTACAATTCCTATTGTTGCTTTAAAGTAGTAACCTATTACTCCAGTGGAAAAACATAGAAGCAAAAACCACCATTTATGAAAATGGTTCATGGTTATGAACATCAAATAAAAATATAATATTAATATTAAAAATAGTAATCCTAGAGTATCTGTGTACGCAATAGAACTATATAGATAAAAGGGCGAGCAACTTAGGCAAATGATACCAGATACAAAAGCATGTTTTGGACCCATACAGATTTTCGCTGTACGATAAGTCATTTGGATTGCTGCTTCTATTATCAAGCAATTTATTGGTAGAGTTGCTGCTTGACACATAGAAATTGTCGCAGATGGAATTAAAAAGAGCATTACTTTAAAATAGCAAAAAAAGAATAATAATATTAATTGATTATTTCCGTATCGTGCATAATACGCTAGATTCTGGATTTCTCCATACCTAGCATATTCATATGCGGATGTTATAATTTGACCATAATCCCAGGAAAGATTTACTCTTAATAAGTAAGAGAATATAAATAGTATTATTAAGGAAATAATTTGTAATTTTAAAAAAAATGTGTCTGAATTAAGCTCTATTCTTTTCCAAAATAAATTAAAGTAAGCATGTAAGGTTCGATACTTTTTTACAATTAAAATTACAATTCCTAGTGAAATTGCGCCAGCCCATTTTATATTTTGGTATGGACATGCAATAGCTAATAACAATATATATAAAAAGCATATATAATGTACTTTAAAAAAGGCTTTGTAAAAAAAATCAATATATTTATTCATTGCACTAAAAGGCCTTTCAGACATATTTTAAAAGCTATATTAGATTATCGAGTTGATTGATTCAAATACCCGTTTGCAATTACATTTATCATCAAATGGAAATGTTTCATTAATTCTTTCAAGATAAATGTCTTTTAAAGAGCAGTTTCTTTCCATATATTCAATTATCCGTTCCACCATTGTATCGACAGTATATTCAACTTCTCCAAAACCATGCTTTTCATAATCAAAATACCCTTTCTTAAAGGTATGTATACCAGAAAAAATTTCTTTCTTATCTACCTGATAATATAAAACCGGTTTCCGTAAATAAGCAAAGTCAAAGGATACTGAGGAATAATCAGTCACTAATAAATTGCTTTCAGCAAATATTTTTCTATATGATTCATCAATCGGAAGCACATTAATAAATGGTTCGAATGAAAAAAGCGGAAGTGTACAGGTCATATTTGGATGAATCATGAGCTGTATGGAATATCCATAATCTTTTGCTGCTGAAATTAATTTAGGATGATTTAATAGTTGTGTATACATATTATAGTAGGTACTTTTTGTAAACCCACTTAAGGGTGTTCTTGCTTCTTGAGAGGAGGATATTTCTGATACTAAGTAAGAACGCCAGGTTGGCATTATAGTAATGATTTTTTGTTCGTTATGGTATAAGTAATCGTGTCGCGGCAATCCGGTAAGTTTAACAACCATATCTGAATAATAGAAGTTACTGTTTAATATATACTTATACTCTGGATACGTAGTAGTCATAAATAAGGAAATATTTTTGTTGTATTTATTAAGCCATTCAGATAAGTCGTTTTGAATTACTCCATGCTGTAGAAATATAAAACGCCCCTTTTGAATTATGTCTGAATAATATATAGAGCTATTTTGTAACGGATGGAATACATAGTCCTCCCCCTGCGAAGAAATAATTGTTGCACCACATATATGTAACCATTTATAACGCCAGCCACCAAAAGGTATAACCTTTCCGTAGTTAGCAATCCGCTTAAAATCACTACTGTTTTTTGAAATAGCAAAGTAGCATTTAACATGGTTAGCTGGATGCTCTTGCATATATTTGAAAAATATTTCGCCGTTATCATCTGCTTTGTTTATTCTGTCGGAAATCAGCCAAATTTTCTTATGAGGAAAGATATTCCTTAATATATATGCACATCGAATGAATATAGCTTTCCATGAAGCAGCAGAATTCCGTTTCATAAGTCCTTTTAAATAAGATAACTCACGATAAATATGTGAACAAAGATGATAGGGTTTTAGTAATAATGTATGGTATGAATAGGTTAATATATGCTTATCTCCTATGTAGTAAGAATTCCACATCGCTCCTTGTAAAGGTGAAAATTTGCCAAAGCTAATTTTTTGTTGCTCAATATATGCATCACCAATTTTACAGATAATAGTGATGTTATATGATTTACCTTTTTCCAAATAAAAAGATGTTGTAAAACCTAGTAATATAGCGATACGTTCATCCAGAGATGTAATGTTTCCATTTCGATTTATATTCATGCAAGGAATTAAATCATTGTTAACCTTTAAGTACCATTGAACCTTTGTGTTTGGATTAAGTCCGCAAAATATAGATGAAGCCTCTAAGGTCAAACAGTTATCATGTATTTTAATAAAATCAATTTTAACATTAATCTGCGACCTACGGTATATTTCTGTACTTCCATAAGCGTAGACTATATCATTATTAATTACATATTCATCTGGTGCACTATCATATTTTTGCATTAGGATAAATAATTTATGTTCTAAATATATATTTCTTTGTGCCATTATAATGTCGTCATCAAAATGTTTTATCAAATATACTATATTATTTACATACGCCTGAAGTTCTCCCTCTGATAATAGGTTATGAGGTAATGATGGAATTCTATACCGCCACTGTAAATCATACATTAAGGTATATTGAACAAAGCGAGGGATATATCCCTTCGAAGAAATGCATTCATCAATACACCAACGCGCAAAATATTGCATATAATTAATATACCAAGGCTTGGAATGTACAGCATTTTGAATTGCTGAATTCTCTCCGACTGTCCGCCTTCGGTACCAATATGTTACGTCTGATACAACCCCATAGTTAAATGTATGCAGTAAAATCTGCATAACAACTTTTGCATCTTCTGCAGTGGTAAGACGTTCATCAAAATGTACATTCTGAGCTATTTCATTTGTTATAAATGTTGCATTAATAAATAATAGTGGATATTGATATTCTTTAATGACATTAATAATACGTGAAGACTGGTCAAATTTATTATTAAGAATATGGCTTCCGGTTTGCCCATCAAAAAAGACTAGTGGGATAGTTAGTATAGATACTTCCGGCCAAAGTTTAAAATATTGATTAACCGTGGATAAAGTTTGTTCTGATAACTTATCATCGCCATCCATGAAATTAACATATTTTCCTTCTGCGTATTTCAGGCCTTCATTTCGTGCAGATGACACTCCACCGTTAGTTTTATGGACGACTATGATATTATCTGGATATTGTTTTTTGTATACATCACACAAATCAGAGGACCCATCGGTGGAGCCATCATCAACCAATATTAGTTGAACATTTTCTTCAAATCCGATGTCTTGGTTTATTAAACTATCTATAGCCTCTGATAAAAAGGGGGCTATGTTATATACTGCTGTAATAATAGTGAATTTAAATTTGTATTTCTTTTGTAATTCCATTTTGTACTCCTAAATATTCGAAAAGTTTAATTATAATACTTTTAATACCGAACTTTAAACCATATCTTTTTACTTGATATAGTATTGAATTAGCTAATTTACATATTGTAATAGACTTTTTTTCTGGAACATAGGTTAGAAGCCGAATTGCTTCCTCATATGTGATATCTATTTGAAGAAAAACTTTAATCAGTCGTTCCTTAAAAAAAAGTTTTTCTTGTTCATCTAGAGAGGTATAAACATAATCCAAAAAATGTATTATCCATTGTATGAATAAATTTCTATTTTCATCCAATATATTTAACTTTTTCCATCCATCAATTATATATTCCGCTGTCTTTAAATGATTATCAAAGAAGTCTTTTCTCTTATAGACTATGGTATTCATAGCAGAAGCCATGTTTGAAATATGGTATATATAAATATTTTTTGACCAGCAAACAATATTCTTTGCTTTAGGATAAGCCATAAATAAAAAGGCTATATCTTCGCCTATGGATATATGTTCCGGAAATGATAAGCCATCTAATATTTTTTTGAAAAACAACTTATTACATACGGATGGTCGTGCCCCACTTGCACTAAAAAGTGCTGTTATTGAATCGCTATTATACACTTCGTTCTTTGTGAAAAATGCATCTTTAACCCAATCAGGTGTCAAATAAAGTTTATCGGCCTGCCCTCCAAATATTAAGATTTCTGCTTTAGTTTTTTTGACTTTATTGTAAAGTGCTTTTATAGTGTTTTTTTTAAGAGTATCATCAGAATCAACAAATAGGACATATACTCCGTTTGCTTTACTCAATCCAAGATTTCTAGCTGCGCTAACACCTTTATTTAGTTGGTAGTAGTATCGGATAATTGGATATTTCACTATAAAATCTTTAATTATCTGAGCGGATTTATCTGTTGAACCGTCATCAATACATATAATCTCATAATCAGTAAATCGTTGGTTTAGCAAACTTTGCAAACAGCGTTCTATATAGCCTTCAGCCTGATAAACAGGCACTATTATTGATATATATATCATTTTGCTCCTACTTAATTGACATGCATTTAATATACTCATCACAGACTTTTTGTGTTTCGCCAATTTGACGAACAGCCCCTTTTTCTAACCATATTACATGGTCACAGAGTCTCTTTACTTCATCAATAGAGTGTGAGACATAAAGTAATGTTGTTCCTCCATCAAGCATAGCACTCATACGCTGTTCACATTTTTGGCGGAATTTATAATCGCCTACAGCTAGAATTTCATCAACGATAAGTATATTAGGTTTTACCATAGTGGCTATTGCGAATCCAAGCCGGGCCCTCATTCCTGAAGAATAATTTTTGATAGGTGAGTCCAAGAAATCCCAAAGTTCTGCAAAATCCACAATTTCATCAAAATGTTCCTTCATATATTTTTCCGTATGACCAAGTACGCAACCATTTAAAAATATATTTTCTCTTGCAGTCATATTAGCATCAAAACCGGCGCCTAACTCAATAAGTGGCGCTACATTACCATTAACAGTAATGTTACCGTGGTAGGGCTTTAGAATTCCGCTGATTGCTTTTAATAAGGTGGATTTACCGGATCCATTAACACCAATGATTCCCCAGGACTCACCGGCACGAATCTGAAAGCTAACATCTTTTACCGCCAGAAACTCCTGAAACATTAATTCTTTTTTGACGAGCTTAATAAAATATTCCTTTAGATTGTCTACTTTTTGGTTTGCTAGATTAAAACGTATGGTTACATGATTAACATCTATTATTACTGGTTTATTTCCCATACTACCTCCTGCTATATATATAAGATAAAGTTATTTTGGGTTTTGAGGAAAGCTTTAACACCAATAATTAACATAGCAATGGCAGTAAAACAACCTGCAAATACAATCATGTGGCCAGGCATTCTACCATAATATACAATGTCACGAAATTGTCCTACATAAAAATACATAGGATTTAGATGTTTAACCATCCACATAACATTAGCAGGCAAAAGGTCAATAGGATAAAATATTGGTGTCAGGTACATCCATGCAGTGGTCACTGCATTATAAATATACTGAATATCACGGAAAAAAACGTTAGCCTGAGCTAAAAACATACCAAGACCAATACAAAAAACGTACAATTGTAAAGCCACGAAAGGAATAAGGAACAAATATGGGGTAAACCTAGCCTTTGTAGCTATAATTACAAGTATCAGTGCACCCAAAGAAAAGAAAAAGTCTACTAAACCGCTTGTGATTTTAGAGACAGTAAATATATACTTAGGAACGTATGTTTTTTTTAGTAACGAACTGTTTCCGGTAATAGAAAAAATAGCCTGATGTGTGGATGTATTCATGAAATTAAACATAATCTGGCCGGTAAACAGGTAGACAGGGAAATTTTCTATATCACGTTTAAACATAGTAGAAAATACAATAGCCATAACAATCATTATTAAAAGTGGATTTAAAACACTCCACACATAGCCAAGAAAGCTTCGCCTGTATTTTAATTTAATGTCACGTGTTACCAGTTGTTTAAGTAAATCCCGATACTGCCATGAATTAATTAAACGCTGATGAAATAGGTTTATGATGTTTTTCATTCTTAAAGTCTCCTTAAATATCAGTAGTTATTCATTAATACGGTCGTGATTTTTTCTAAGGCGATTATAAAATCGCAATTGAAGTAGACAGTCATATTGCTTTTTATTTATATTTAAAAAGCTGAATAGTTGATACACCTTAAATTTTTTTGAGACTTGCTGAAATAGCTCAGGGCTTAACCTTTTTATCTGTGCGTTTGTTTTTTTACAGGCGAGTCGCCCCTCCCTTTTATCTGGATTGACAATACATGCAGTCGTATAATAACTCAAAAGAATTCCTTGAATCTTCATGGAAAGATAATTTTTTCCGCTGGATTCCAAATTCAGATGAATAGAATAATATTTTACTGTATTGAGTGCAACCCTTTTTATATGATTGATTCGTTTTAACTGGTTATGGGCTGCTACACTCTGCTCATTATTTCCTATCAGATATTGATAAATAAATATATTTAAAGCCTGGATGCTTCGGGCATGGCAACAGGGTATTGAGGCGTATTCCTGATCTTCATAGAATATCTTTTCTGGAAGCTCATGGCGATACTCATTATAAAAGGACCTTTTGTAAGTAATGCCATGGAAAGTCATACAACGGTCGAAAGACTTCCAATTTGACATTATTTGATTCAGGGTAAAGGTATTTTCGTAATTGTCAATGTACATGCGACGTATTTCTCTTTTACCGGTTGATTTGTCTACCATATGGAACGGGGTGAGCACTACATCGGCATCACATATCAAAAGTTGTCCTATCAGTTCTTCCAAATTTTCAGTTACAATCCAGTCATCAGCATCAACAACTTTAAAAAACTTTCCTTTAGCAAATTTACTGCCGGCATTGATAGCAGAGCCATGTCCCCCATTACTTTTTTTAATTAAATAGAATGTATCTGGATAACTTTCTACATATGAATTAGCAATTTCTGATGTTTTATCTGTGGATCCGTCATCTACAACTATTACCTCGAATTGTTTCAAGAGACTAGGGACAAGAAAGGACTCCAGGCAAGTAACAAGATACTTTTCCACATTATAAGAAGGGATTATGAACGATATTATTTTTTCCATTATTTTTCTCCTACCACTCTTTTTATCTGCTGCATAATGGGATTTTCCCAAAGACCTTTAAAAAGAGCTATGCCTGCTTGCAGACTACTGATATCTGAGCAATATAAATGTCTTTTGGCAGCCAGATAGTATACTCCATAAAGCAAGGCTATACCGGCACCTAACATATATCTCGTAGCAGCCCCCCGCTGATAAAAAAAAGATTTATTATAACCAGAAAACCATGTGGATTTTTGGGGTATTACGGTTGCAATGGTATGCGGCACATAAAAAAGTTTTAAACCAGCTTTTAAACTATCGAGCAGAAATTTATTTTCTTCACCACAGCCATTGCCGCTCCCTGCCCCCATATAAATATCAAACTTAATATTACGCTCTAATATAGCCTTTCTTCGAAATGCAATTTGATAAGAGGCAATCTTTAAACAACCGAAAAACCCAAGTCTCTGAATTTTTTGGGGAAGCCTTGTTCTTTTTCCTGTTACGTCAAAAGCAATAATATCTGCCTGTGGAAGATTCTGAAAGGCTCTGAGGATGGTCTCTTGATAATCTGGCTTAAACTGTTCATCATCATCGCACAGAAGGCAAATCTCGCCCATGGAATGTAAAATTGCCATATTACGGCTACGAGACAGACCCCGTTCATGTGTTGTGATAACTCTTACATATGGGGTTGTATTATGTACGCTCTCTTCAAACGGTTTGCTTAATTTTCTGGAATCTTTTTTATCACACTGATTTATCATTAAAACATTTCCAACAATACCGCTTTTGTTTATAAGAGATGTATCTACCTGATTCATGCAGGATAAAAGAATTTCCAATTGCATGCAGTTTTCCTCGATTTTCAATTATCAACAACCACCTAATACCATACTGAGATTTATCTATATAATAAGCAGACGATATTATCAATGATATCGACTGCTTTACCATCTTTGTTTAATATTAGTTAATCAAAAAGTCCATTGAATTAGGATATCTATTGATTTATGTGTTATCTATAAATGAACGCAACATTTTGGGATAAAATGTTGCCCTTGTGTTCGCTTATAAGAATAGCATGTCTTTCCCCATAATTCAAGACCTTTTCACTCCCATTTATTAATAATTTCGTCCCATTTTTCTCAAATATTTCTTAAAATGGAAGCTTAAAGATTCATTCCCAGAAAGACTTCATCTTTATCATCCTGATCAATTGACAGATATCGCTTGGTGATTTCAATCGATGAATGATTGTATATAGACATTATAAGTGCAGGGGGAACTCCTTTTTTCCAGGCATGATAGCCAAAGGTTTTGCGTAGTGAGTGGCAACTGATAATTCCTTCTAAGTTTAAATCATTCACAGCTTCTTTAATAATTCGAAAAGCACATATCCGCCCTATTGGCTGATTATCTCCTATACGGCTTTTAAAAATATATGTATCCTGACAAAAAGTATCAAGTGTTCTTTTTAAAAGTTCCAATGCCTTTGTAGCTTCACTGTTTAATGCTATTGAATTTTTTTTGCCGGTTTTCTGTTCTACAAGATTAATATGTTCTCTATATTTATGTGTTTTAAAGTTATAAACATCAATCCACTTTAAATGTAACAAGTCGCTAATGCGTAAAGAAGTATTGAGAGCCAACGTTACCATTGTGTAGTTTCTTATTTGTTTTTTTTCTAAGTAATATTCTTTAAGTCGCTGTACATCATCTGCTTTTTTAATAGGCTGTGTCTTACCCACTGGTTCATACCTCCATTGATATCTTTGTTTTTACGAAGAGCAATACATGAATATATTATCAATAAAGCGACTGTTTTATTTTAAATACTGAATGTAACATTTTATCCCAAATTGCTAAATAGCCAATTTGCGTTGCTCCTTTATAAAGGAAGGAAAATAAATGCAGCTCGAGGTACTCATATCTTGTATGAATCAGAAAGATACTTCTATTGTTCAGAAGAGTAAGTTGACGGGGGATGTTCTGATTATCAACCAGTGTGAGATAGAATCGCAAGAACAAATATATAGGGGAAATCAGCGTATCCGTATGGTTTCAACAAATCAGCGTGGATTGTCAAATAGCAGGAATTTGGCAATCCATTTATCAGATAGGGACATTTGTCTATTGTGTGATGATGACGAAGTATTTGAGGAAGATTATGAATCCATTGTGCTGGAGAGTTTTGAAAAGCTGAGGGATGCAGATATTATCGCCTTTGATGTGAGCCATAAGAAAACACGTCTGAAATCGAAGACCCAAAGAATCCGCTGGTTGAAGAGCCTGAAGCTATCCTCTGTACAGCTTGCTTTCTGGCGAAAGAGCGTAATAGAAAGAATGTGCTTTTTTGATTCACATATGGGAGCTGGAAGTGGAAATGGATGCGGTGAAGAAAACAAATTTCTTTGGGATTGTTTAAAAAAGGGATTAACAATTTATTATGTTCCTCGGACCATTGCCGGCCTATTAA
>Ga0192240_10155_pt1 | contig 34592 bp, 30 predicted proteins | sample Koala_Koa27_H3_FD_131237 | JGI IMG/M metagenome (GOLD analysis project Ga0192240, IMG submission 131237) | Enriched cells from koala feces incubated with labeled cellulose particles, San Francisco Zoo, California, United States - Koala_Koa2-7_H3 ...
CGCTTCGCCGGTGTAGGAACAGAACGCCGTCGGGATGCAGAGTGTAGCGCCCGCAGCGTCATGCCGCACAAACGCATAAGACGTACAGTCCCATGCGGTATATCCTCTGGCCTCACAGGTAGCCCGCAGACCGCCGGAAGGGAAAGAAGACGCATCCGGCTCACCTTTGATCAGCTCTTTACCGGAAAAGCTCATCAGCACATGGCCCTGATTGTCCGGCGCTGTGATAAAGGAATCATGCTTCTCCGCCGTGACACCTGTCAGAGGCTGGAACCAGTGAGTATAATGGGTCGCGCCCTGCTCAATTGCCCACTCTTTCATCTCATGGGCGATGATATCTGCTGTCGCCGGATCAAGCTCTGTACCCTCCTCCATGACCTGGTGGAGCTTCTGGTACGCTTTTTTGGGAAGGCGTTCTTTCATGGCAGTGTCGTTAAACACGTACTCGCCAAAGATTTCTGATACATTAAATTTCTCACTCACCTTCTTAACTTTCCTCTCTTTCTGAAAATATCCCCTAGTTAAAGTACGCACAGGAAAATATAGGTCTTCTCCTGCCCAATGATAAGGTTCCCTGAGCCGCAAACGAAATAAGGGCATTCCAAGATAATGGAACGCCCTTGTTCTTCGCTGCTTATGCTATGAGATTACGATAGTACAATTTGAGAAAAAATGCAAGAGGCAAAAGAATTTTTTCCCTTTTTTACAAGAAATACACAAAAAACAAACTATTTTTGTGATTTCTCACAATACTCCCGGCAATATTTTATGCCGGGAAAGCTTTCCACGCTGCGCCTCGCCGAATAAATCAATTCATCAATCATTCGCCGAGTTCTCATTTTTCTGACATCGCGTCTGCGTCAATCCCCTGATACGGCAGCAGAATCATCCTCCTCATTTCCATCGTCCTTTTCAGCATCCGGGCCGACTTCCTCCGGCTTTTTCACCATAAATGTTACGCGCCGGCGGTGGTTTACAATCCGGACATCTTTCTGCTCTCCGCCAAACTCTCCGTCCAGCGTCCACGGCACAGCATCCTCACAGTGTATCTCAATATGATCTGTCTTGCAGGAGTAAATGTAAGGCGTGTAAAATTCCCGCGGCATCAGGAGGTTCGCCATGATTTCACTGGTCTGGATCGGGTTTTTCGGCCGCCTTACCAGAGTAACCTCAAACAGCCCGTCATCGAGTTCCACCTGTTTTCCGGTCAGATTCTTCATACCCCCGACAGAAATCGAATTGGCAATCATGCCATAGACGAACTCATCCCGGATAATCTCTCCGTTGACATGAATTTCCATAACGTAAGAGGGGATATCTACAATCTGCTTCGCCCCCTCGATCACATAAGCCGCATGTCCCAATACCCGTTTCAGCTTTTGATTTGTCATATAAGACACATCCGTAAACATGCCAAAGGCCGCAATGTAGATAAAAGCGTTTCCGTTAAATTCACCCACATCGCAGGCAAACGGCGTTCCGTTTACCGCAATGTCCGCAGCCTCGACCATATTCGTCGGAATCTTCAGAGACTGTGCAAAGTCATTGGTCGTCCCTGTGGGGATGTAACCGACAGGCACGCGGGCATCGCACTGCATCATTCCGGATACTGTCTCGTTTAGCGTACCGTCCCCTCCGCTGCAGACGATCAGATCGTATTTGTCCGCCTGCTGCGGAATCAGGCGCACGGCGTCTTCTTTCTCCTGGGTCGGATAGACCGTAACGTCATATCCGGCTTTCACAAATGTATCTATAATCTCCACCAGATGAATGCGAATCTGCCCTCTCCCGGATGCAGGATTGAACAGAAACCATAATTTCTTTTTTTCCATACAGATTATTACGTCACCTCGAATCATAACCTACAGGAATATCCATTCCAATGCGTCAGTCACTATTAAAATATATCGCTGATCAGCTGGCAAAAAAAAAGAAAACCGTGCTGATAAAACTCCAGTCTATACATCATCGCAGCGTCTCCGCGATCTCACTCAGTTTTTTCAGTCTGTGGTTTACACCGGATTTTCCAACCGGCGGATTCAGATAAGTGCCCAGCTCCTGAAGGGATTCCTCCGGATGTTCCAGCCTGACCTGCGCCATCTCACGCAGCATCGGCGGCAATTGAGAAAAACCCATGTTCCGCTCAATGAGACGGATTTCCTCGACCTGGCGCACCGCGGCACGGACTATCTTGTTGATATTCGCGGAATCACAGTTCGACTGGCGATTCGCGCTGTTTTTCATATCCTTGATAATTCGCACATTTTCCAGGCGCATCAGCGCACCGGTGGCGCCCATGACATTCAGAATGTCCACAATGGACTCGCTGTCCTTCAGATAAACAACAGGCCTGTTCTTCCTCTGAATGATCTTCGGATGAATATCAAAAGTCTCAATGACCGCACACAACTCCTCCGCCCCTTTCTGTGTCCGGCAAACCACTTCAAAATGATACGACTTGCCCGGATCACTCATGGAGCCCGATGTCAGAAATGCGCCGCGGATAAAAGCTCTGCGGCAGCAGTTGTACTCCAACAGACACTCCTGAAAACCCGGTTTCTCCCAGTCTGCGGTTTCCCGCCAGACCCGGCTGAACCGGTCGCCGGCAAAATCTGTCTCAGTGGACAACGCAATCCGATACAGATTCCGCTTGCCGGACGGGAGCTTCCGGATATCCAGGCTCAGCGTGATATCAAAGGCTCTCCGAAGCAGGCGCAGATATTTTTTTGCCAGCGCGACATTCTCCGTCTCCACCATAATGGAACCGCACTCCGCATTTCCCGACAGACTGCCCGCGTAATGAATGATGGCGGCCAGCTCGGCCAGCAGACAATGGTACTCGTCCGGGAAACGGCGCGCCAGTTCGTTTTTGATATCACCCGAAAAAGACATGCTTCCTCCTGCGTCATAAACAGTCTTATATAAATGATTAAAGTGACAAAAGGGTATGATTTTGTGGTCCCCTGTATCATACAAATTTTCCCACAAACTTCACTTCCGGCTCCAACATGACTCCAAACTGCTCCGCAACCGTCTTTTGCACCTGCTCCATAAGGGAACGGACATCCGCCGCAGACGCATTTCCCCGGTTGATGACAAAGCCGCAGTGCTTTTCGGAAACCTGCGCACCGCCGCAGGAAAAGCCGCGCAAGCCGGCATCCTCGATCAGTTTCCCCGCAAAATATCCTTCGGGCCGCTTAAACGTACTGCCCGCACTGGGATACTCCAACGGCTGCTTTGAGACTCTTTTTTCTTTTAATTCCGCCATCCGCCCGTAAATAGCATCCGGATTGCCCTCAGACAATTTCATGGATACAGAGAGTACAATATATCCCCGTTCCGTCACGATGCTGTGGCGATAGGACAGATCCAGACTTTCTTTCGGCAGCGTGCAGATATCTCCTTTTTCTGTGAGTACAGTGACTTCCGTCAGGATATCTTTCATCTCTCCGCCGTAGGCTCCCGCATTCATCACGACCGCCCCGCCGACACTGCCGGGAATGCCCGCGGCAAATTCCAGACCGGTCAGATCCGCAGCAGCAGCCTGTGCAGCCGCCGCGGAAAGCAGCGCCCCGGCTTCCGCCGTAACCGCCGTCCCGTCAATCCGGATATCAGCCATCCGCTTCCCGATCTCAATCACGACGCCATCCACTCCGCCGTCCCCGCAGAGCAGATTGCTGCCGTTCCCGATCACCAGAAAAGGAATGTCATTCTCCTTACAGCAGGCAATCACCTCCGGCAAAGCCTCCCGGTCCGGCATCACCAGAAAATCCGCCGGCCCGCCGAGGCGGAACGTCGTATGGCGACTCATGGGCTCGTCCCGCAGGACATGCTCTGAGCCGACAATATCACACAAATCTTGATATATATTCTTGCACATAAATACGATTCACTTTCATAAAAACTTCCAGCTAATCCCCAAGTGACTATGTTTTCCTCTGCAGTTACTTTTCACAGGTTAGCCGGGTGCTTTATTATTCTCTGTACGGTCGATTCCGCTTTCTTTCCTCTTTTCGTCCGTATGTACTGGTAGTTTCTACGGACCATTTAATCTTTAATTCCCTTTTAGTACGTAAAAGCCCGCAGTTTCTACGGACAATTTAATCTTTTCTTCCCTTTTCGTCCGTACACGCCCGCAGTTTCTACGGACAATTTTATCGTTTCTTCCCTTTTCGTCCGTATATGCCCGCAGTTTCTACGGACCATTTTGTCTTTCTCGCCCTTTTTCGTCCGTATAATGCACGAAAAAGGATACCTGACCAACCTCTGAAAAGTAACCCTATGCTTTCTCCAGAAACGCCACATACCCCCGCTTCGCCTCATAGAGATCCGCCTTGCTGATAATCTCCCAGGGCGCATGCATGTTCAGCACCGCCACGCCGCTGTCGATCACCCGCATATTATAATTGCCGAGGATATAAGCGATCGTTCCGCCGCCTCCGGCATCCACTTTGCCGAGTTCCGCCGTCTGAAAATATACATCAGAGGAATCCATCACATCCCGGACATGCGCCACATACTCAGCTCCGGCATCATTCGAACCGGATTTTCCGCGGGCGCCTGTGTATTTGTTAAAGACCAGGCCCTTGCCAAAATAAGCGGAATTGTTTTTTTCCATGACCGACGGATAATTCGGATCGTAAGCCGCGCTGACGTCAGAGGACAGTGCACAGGAATTCTGCAATGCACGACGCAGTTTCAGTTCACTGTAATCTCCGCACGCATTCATAACTTCCGCCACGATATTTTCAAAAAACCGGGACTGCATACCGGTAGCGCCTACGCTGCCGATCTCCTCCTTGTCTACCAGAAGGCAGGCACCGGTCCGCTCCGGCACATCCATCTCCAGCATCGCCGCGAAAGAAGGATATGCGCAGACGCGGTCGTCGTGGCCGTATCCCATGATCATGCTGCGGTCAAAACCATAGTCTCTGGCTTCCCCCGCCGGAACAACCTCAATCTCCGCGGAAAGGAAATCTTCCTCCTCAATCCCGTACTTTTCTTCTAAAATACGGAGCACATTGGCGCATACTCTGCGTTTTTCTTCTTTCTTTTTTTCATCATCCGTATCATCGGCTTTCAGAGGAATGCTGCCGACGAGGAGATTCATGTCCTCACCCTCGATGACCTTGGAAGCGTTCTTTGTCATCTGCTCCGCAGAAAGATGAATCAGTAAATCGCTGATACCGAACACCGGGTCGGAAGGATCCTCGCCGACGCTGACCGTCACCACAGAACCGTCTTTTTTCGCCACCACACCGTGGATCGCCAGCGGCAGAGTCACCCATTGATATTTCTTGACGCCGCCGTAATAATGCGTGTCCAGAAGCGCCAGGTCTGTGTCCTCATACAGCGGATTCTGCTTCAGATCCAGCCGGGGCGAATCAATGTGTGCGCCAAGGATATTCATCCCTTCTTCAAAAGGCTTGCTGCCGATGACAAACAACGCCAGATTTTTCCCCATGTTGTCAGCGTAGACGCGATCGCCGGGTTTCAGCGTAATCCCCCGCATCATCACTTCCTCCATATCCATAAATCCGGCTGCTTCCGCCTGCGCTTTCAGCTGCGTCACGCACTCCCGCTCCGTCTTGCAGGAAGAAAGGAAACCACGGTACTCCTCCGCAAAAGCGAACACCTGCTTTCTCTCCTTATCCGTATATTTTTCCCATGCATTTTTTCTGGTCATTTTCATATCCTCCTTGTATCAATTCTTCTGCCAGGTCTCGGATTCCCGGCTCTCTTTTAAATTTTTCTCCACGCGGCGATAGAGCTCCTGTGCCGCGTTGTAACCCATCTTTTTCTGCCGATGATTCACAGCCGCTGCCTCACAGATAATCGCAAGGTTCCGGCCCGGCCGGATGGGGATCGAGTGACAGACAACCTGCGTCCCGAGGATTTCCGTGTATTCCTCCTCCAGCCCCAGGCGGTCGTACTCACGCTCTTTCTCCCAGTTTTCCAGCTTGATCACCAGGTCGATCGTCTGCTTTTCTTTCACCGCCTCCACGCCGAACAGCGTCTTGACGTCAATTATGCCGATGCCCCTCAGCTCGATGAAATACTGTGTGATCGCCGGCGCTCTCCCGACAAGGGAGTTATTGCTCAGCCTGCGGATTTCTACCACATCATCCGTAACCAGGCGATGCCCCCTCTTGACCAGCTCCAGAGCCGCCTCGCTCTTGCCGATGCCGCTCTCACCCATAATCAGGATTCCCTCTCCGTAAACATCCACAAGCACGCCATGAATGGAAATACTCGGCGCCAGCTCGCCGCTCAGATAATGAATGGCTTCTGAGAGGAAATCGGACGTAGAACGCTTTGTCCCGAGGACCGGAATCCCCCGTTCCATGGCAAGTTGAAATCCCTGCGGCCTCAGCTGATAATCACGGCAGAGAACCAGACAGGGAATATCGTGCTCCATGAGCTGCTGAAAGCGAAGCATGCTGATTTCCTTTGGCAATAATTCCATATAAGAAGCCTCTACTTTGCCGATCACCTGGATGCGCTCGCTCACAAACCCCTCGTAAAAACCGGTCAGCTCCAGAGCCGGACGGTTGACTTCCGACTTTGTGATATATCGCTCTGACATATCAATATCCGGCGTCAGATAGTTGAGCCGCATGTGTTCGGCGAATTGCGCGACACTGACTTTTTGCATAACGTTCCTCCCTTGTCGTTTAGAGAAAACTAGACCTCATATCCAATGCGGACACGTCGAGTTTCTATCTTTCCTCCGCCGCCTATCGTTTGCTGTTTCCGCAAACTCGCCTGTAAACAGGCTCAAACAGTGCTCCAACAGCAAACACTATGCTCGGAAAGATTACGAAACTCTTCCTACCGTCTGCGTTGGATATGAGGCTCAGTTTTCCATATACATATTCTATGAACCATTACATCAATGTATTATATATCCTCTGCGCTTTCTTTCTGCGAATGAAAAAACTCATACACTGACACCGCTGCGCGCTCATTCATGGAGGAAACTTTTCTCAGCACTTCCACATCCGCATTCCGGATTGCCTCCAGCGACTGGAATTCCCGCATCAGAGCTTTTCTCCGCTCCGGACCGATCAACGGGATGTCATCCAGCACGGAATGCACCTGCTCTTTGCTGCGCAGTGAACGATGATACTCGATGGCAAAACGGTGCGCCTCGTCCTGAATCCGCGTGATCAGACGGAATCCCTCGGAATGTGTATCAATCGGGATTTCCTCGTTGTCATAATATAAACCGCGGGTCCTGTGATGGTCATCTTTTACCATACCGCAGACCGGAATGTCAAGTCCAAGCTCATCCAGCACAGAGAGTGCGATGTTCACCTGCCCTTTCCCGCCGTCCATCAGGATCAGATCCGGGAACCTGGTGAAACTGCCATATTCCTCGCCCAGATTCCGGATATGGTTTTTCTGCCGCTCCTTCATCCCATGGGTAAACCGGCGCGTCAGCACCTCCCGCATGGAGGCATAGTCATCCGGGCCGACCACAGTCCGAAGTTTAAAACGACGGTAATCGCTACGGCAGGGCTTTCCCTTTTCATATACTACCATAGATCCCACCGATTCGAAACCGTTTGTATTGGAAATATCGTAGGCCTCCATGCGGCGGACATAACCAATATCCAGCAGAGCGGAAATCTCTTTGACCGCGCCGATGGTACGTCCCTCCTCACGGCGGATGCGCTCCCGATCCTGTGTCAGGACCATCGTTGCATTCTGCGCGGCCAACTCAACCAGCTTCTCCCGGCTTCCCTTTTTCGGAACGCGAATCGTACATTTCTGTCCGCGCCTGGAAGAGAGCCAGCGGCTGATGATGTCCGCATCATCGATCTCCATCTGCAGCATAATCTCCCGCGGAATAAACGGCGTCCCCGCATAGTACTGGCGGATAAAAGTGGACATCACCTCCCGCGGCGTATCCTCCGCTCCGATGGTGACATGAAAGTGTTCCCGCCCGATCAGCTTTCCCTGCCGGACAAAAAACACCTGCACCACAGCATCCCGGTCATCCATGGCCAGGGCAATGATATCGCGATCCTCGCCGTCAAAATCCGTGATCTTCTGCTTCTGCGCAATCTGCTTTACACTGCCAAGCAGATCCCGGAGTTCGGCTGCTTTCTCAAAATCCAGATCCGCCGCCGCCTGCACCATCTGCGTCTCCAGATCCTGCATGACCGGAGAATATTTCCCGTTTAAAAAATCCATCGCCTGCCGCACCCGTTCCCGGTATTCTTCCGGAGAGATATATCCCTGGCACGGCGCCGTACACTGATGAATATGATGATTCAGGCACGGACGCTCTTTCCCGGTATCACGCGGGAGCACGCGGTTGCAGCTCCGAAGCTGATATAACTTCCGGATCAGCTCTATGGTATCCCGGACTGCGCCGGCACTGGTATACGGTCCGTAATAACGGGACTTATCTTTTTTCATCTGACGGGAAAAGAGGACTCTGGGGTAAGTTTCACCCAGAGTCACTTTGATATAAGGATATGTTTTATCATCCTTCAGCATCGTATTATATTTCGGTCGATGCTCCTTGATTAAATTACACTCCAAAACGAGCGCTTCCAGCTCGGAATCCGTGAGAATATATTCAAAACGCGCAATGTGCGTCACCATCTTCTCAATCTTCGGTCCTTTATTCCGGCTGGACTGAAAATACTGGCGGACCCGATTCCGCAGGCTGACTGCCTTCCCGATATAGATGATCGCGTCGCCGGCATCATGCATCAGATAAACGCCGGGGTGATCCGGAAGCTTTTTCAATTCCTCCTGAATATCAAACATATATTTTAGTCCTCGAACGCCTCATCTCCGACCGCATCGATCGGCGCACCTGCGTAAGCTTCCACCGCTGCCGGGGCATGGTTCTGTCTCATGTCATTAAAGATCTCCATAAACTCTTTGCCGGAAATGGTCTCATGCTCATAGAGATAATCCGCTATGCGCTCCAGAATATCCAGGTTGGAATAAATCATCTGCTTTGCCGTATCGTATGCCTGCTGCAACATGGCTTTCACAACCTCATCCACCTTGGCAATCGTGGATTCCGCCACCGTCGCCACAGGGCGGCCATCCAGATACTGGCTCTCCACTGTCTCCAATGCCATAAGCCCGAACTCATCCGACATACCCAGGCGCGTCACCATTGTCCTGGCAATCTTCGTCGCCATCTCGATATCATTGGAAGCTCCCGTGGTAACGGAGTCGCACTTGATTTCCTCCGCGGCACGGCCGCCCATATAAGTGACCAGGCGCGCTTCCAGTTCCGACTGCGTCTCCAGATATTTTTCCTCCTCCGGCGTCTGCAGCGTATAACCCAGTGCCCCCATGGTTCTCGGCACGATCGTAATCTTCTGTACAGGTTCCGCGTCTTTCTGCAGTGCGCTGACGAGCGCATGCCCCACTTCGTGATAGGCCACCAGGCGCTTTTCCTTCGGGCCCATGATGCGGTCCTTTTTCTCCTTGCCCGCGATGACTACCTCTACCGCCTCAAAGAGATCAGACTGGGTGACATACTTTCTTCCGTGCTTCACGGCGTTGATCGCAGCCTCGTTAACCATATTCGCCAGGTCAGATCCCACACATCCCGCCGTAGCAAGAGCCAGCGCATCCAAGTCTACCGTATCGTCCATCAGGACATGTCTGGAATGTACTTTCAATGTCTCCACGCGTCCCTTTAAATCCGGCTTATCGACGATAACCCGACGGTCAAACCGTCCCGGACGCAAAAGCGCCTTGTCCAGCACTTCCGGCCGGTTGGTTGCGGCAAGAATCAGCACGCCTTTTGAACTGTCAAAGCCATCCATCTCAGCCAGCAGCTGATTCAGCGTCTGCTCCCGCTCATCATTCCCGCCGCCATAACGGCTGTCACGGCTCTTTCCGATCGCGTCCACCTCATCAATAAAAATAATGCACGGCGCCTGCTTCTGCGCTTCCTTAAACAGGTCGCGGACACGGGACGCGCCCACGCCGACAAACATCTCCACAAAATCAGAACCGGCCAGGGAGAAAAACGGCACGCCCGCCTCGCCTGCCACCGCTTTCGCAAGCAGGGTCTTACCTGTACCGGGAGGTCCCACAAGAAGGGCTCCTTTCGGCAGCTTTGCGCCGATATCCGTATATTTCCGGGGATTGTTCAGGAAATCCACCATTTCCTGCAAAGTCTCTTTCGCCTCATCCTGCCCGGCGACATCCCGGAATGTCACCCCTGTGCTCTTCTCCACATACATCTTGGCGGTCGATTTGCCCACGCCCATGATGCCGCCGCCGCTGCCGCCGCCCATCCTGCGCATGGCAAAATAGAAAATCCCCCAGATGATCACCAGCGGTATCACCAGGCTCAGGATACTCCAGATCATGCTGGAGGTGCTGCTGTTCTTTCCGGTGTACTCGACGCCATACTCATTCAGTGTCTCATATAAATTGTCATCTCCCAGATTCACCGTATAATAGGTAACCTGGTACATCGCATTTTCACTTGTCACCGGCGTGATCTGGATCTCACTGGAGGTGATAACGACACTCTCCACTTCTCCGTCCTCCACCATCGACAGGAATTCAGAATACGTGATTTCCTGGTTTGTCAGGCTGCTGACCCGGTTTGTCAGGCTCGTCACTATAATAAGAACGATCACGACGATCATCACCATCCAGAGAACGCTCTGCCCGTTCTTTCCGTTTTTGTTATTTTTATTGTTACCTTCATTCTCCGGTCTGTTTTCATTCATAAAATACTTACTTGTCCTGCACAGCCGGTGTGCATTCCTTTCTCTAATCTTCCCCAATAATCCCCATAACTGTTCAAAAAAGTATTATAGGTTTATTTTACATAGAAATCAATATTGTAAGCGCGAAGTTTTCTCTTTTTTTATAAAGTTTTCGTGAAAATGTTATTTTCACGCATTATCCCGGGCAACTGCCAGAATACATTAACCGACAGAATTTCTTTTTGTGTATGCTCATCCGGGTACGCAAGAATTCATGCGCTTCCACACAGACACGCTTTAAAAAAGAAGACCGCGCTGTCTGTTCAGAATCAGCTTGGTCTCCTTTTCATGCAAAATATACACTGTCTCTGTGATGCAATGGATGAACTTTCATAATTCGAAGTTCATCTAACAACCGCTGTACATTATTTTTCTCCGTTTTGATACTTTAACGCGGCGCCGACAAACCCGGCAAAAAGCGGGTGTGGCCGGTTCGGCCTGGACTTCAGCTCCGGATGCGCCTGGGTCGCGATAAACCACGGATGGTCCGGCAGCTCCATCATCTCCACGATGCGTCCATCCGGGGAAAGTCCGCAAAGATTCATGCCATGCTCCCGCAAAACCGCCCGGTAATCGTTGTTCACCTCGTACCGGTGACGATGGCGCTCATAGATCGTCTCCGCACCGTACACAGCAAATGCCTTGCTCTTTTTATCCAGAATACAGGGGTAGGATCCAAGGCGGAGCGTGCCGCCGATATCCTCCACGCCGTCCTGATCCGGCATCAGCGCGATGACCGGATAGTGAGTAGCTGGATTCAGTTCAATGCTGTGCGCGTCTTCCAGACCGCAGCAGTGTCTGGCAAACTCAACAATCGCCAGCTGCATACCCAGGCAGAGACCAAGATAAGGAATGCTATGCTCCCGCGCGTACTGAATCGCAATGATCTTTCCGTCAATGCCCCGGTCGCCGAATCCTCCCGGCACCAGAATACCCTGTACACCAGCCAGGACCTCCTCCGCATTGTCCTCATTTACCAGTTCGGAATCTACCCAGCGAATATTTACCGATACATGGTTTGCAATCCCGCCGTGCTTTAACGCCTCAACCACGGAAATATATGCGTCATGCAGCTGGATATATTTGCCGACCAGGGCGATCTCTACCTCGCCGATCGGATTGCGCAGCGCATGAATCATTTCATTCCAATCCGTCAGGTCAGGTTCCGGGCAGTCCAGATGTAGGCACTTGCAGGCCACCTCCGCCAGATGCTCCTGTTCCATCGCAATCGGAGCTTCATACAGGTACTCGACATCCAGGTTTTGAAGCACCTGATCTTTCGGCACATTACAGAAAAGCGCAATTTTGTCCTTAATTCCCCTTTCCAGTTCATGCTCCGTGCGGCAAACGATAATGTCCGGCTGAATTCCCATCCCCTGCAGCTCCTTGACGCTCATCTGCGTCGGCTTGGTTTTGAGCTCTCCGGAAGCTTTGAGATACGGCACCAGCGTCACATGAATAATGATCGCGTTCTCCGGGCCGACCTCGCGCTGGAACTGACGGATTGCCTCAATGAAAGGCTGGCCTTCGATATCTCCGACCGTGCCGCCCACCTCAATAATCGCAATCTTCGTCTCGTCCGTGGTATAATCACGGTAAAACCGGCTCTTGATCTCATTTGTAATATGAGGAATCACCTGAACCGTGCCGCCGCCGTAATCGCCGCGGCGCTCCTTCTGCAATACCGTCCAGTACACCTTCCCTGTCGTGACATTGGACTTCTTGCTCAGGCTCTCATCGATAAAACGCTCATAATGTCCCAGATCCAGGTCGGTCTCCGCTCCGTCGTCTGTGACAAATACCTCTCCGTGCTGAATCGGGTTCATCGTCCCCGGATCGATATTGATGTACGGGTCAAACTTCTGCATCGTCACCTTGTAACCCCGCGCCTTGAGCAAACGCCCGAGAGACGCCGCCGTAATTCCTTTTCCGAGACCGGAAACCACACCGCCGAGCACAAAAACGTATTTTACTGCCATAGACTCTTCCTCCCTGAAACTGACACTTCCATATCTCAATTACTTACCATATAAAAAACAAATTTTATTATACATGTTCCACCAAAATAAATCTACTTTTTTCTATAATAAATTTTTTACTGATCTGTAAAATCACAACGCCAGCATCATGATCAGAGGCACCGTCGCTACGCTGAACAGCGTCGTGACAAAGACAGAGCGAGCTGCCGCCGATGTGTTGGTGTGATACTGCTCCGTGATCATGGACTGCGCCGAGGAAGTCGGCAAAGCCGCTGTCAGGATCAGGATATTCCTTGTCAGTTCATCCACCTCGAAAGGAAGTACCCGAAGGATTGCGATCAAAAGCAGCGGGATCGCCAGCAGGCGCAGAGCCGCCATAAGAAACATTTTTTTATCCTGAAACACTTCCCGGAAAGCCAGCCTGGACAACGATAACCCGACGACCAGCATGGACAGCCCGCTGGTGATGTTGGCCAGATAAGTCAAAAGCTGATCCACCACATCCGGCACCGGAATATTCGCGAGAAGGAATACAAATCCGATCACAACCGCGATATTTATATTGTTGACAAACATTTTCCGAAAACTGACCTTGTCCTTAATATCATAATGCCAGGTCAGAAGCTTAATGCCCACGGAAAAAATCAGCAGATTGGTGACCACATTGCCCAGCGCCATCAGAAACATACCCTCGCTCCCGAAGACAGAGAGCGCAAGCGGAAGTCCCATGAAACCGTTGTTTGCCAGCATGCAGCTGTAGATCCAGACGCCCTGATCCTTCTCGGGAATCCGCATCGCTTTCACCAGGAAAAATGTCAGAAGCGCGGACAGGCCGTGCAAAAGCGCCACACCGACAAAAATCTGCCAGTATGGGCTGGAACTGGTCTTCCCCTGCTGGTCAACGATAGAACAAAATACCGTCACCGGCATGGTGACCATCAGGACCAGATTGGACAGATCAGGGATGCTGTCCTTCTGTACAATGCCGCGCTTCCCGATAAAATAGCCGATAAAAATAATTGCAAATAAAATAAAAACACTTGTCGCTACAACACTCATAGCTGCTCCGTTTCCTTAACATCTATTCTTCAAACTCCACAGTGACATAATACCCCCGCGGCGTCTCCTTCACTTCAACCACTTTTCCCTCCGCGGACTTCAGCCGCTCACGAAAGGAATAGTTTGCCGACATGGCATAGGATTTTCCCAATGTATAATACCAGGTATCGGGCAGGCGGCTTTCCGTGACGGGAAGGACATCCCCCTCTTTTAACAATCCGGTTCGCTCCATCTTAAATTCCATTCGACGCATGGCCACTCACCTCCAGATAAAAACATTTTTTATTCTACTCCATAAAAGTACAACTCTCAAGAGGGGAAAGAGAAAATTTTTCGAACTGCGTCCGAACGTCATGTCGCAATCCCCGCATACTGGGTTTCATACAGCTCATAATACTTTCCTTTTTGGGCCAGCAGTTCCTCATGGTTCCCGGTCTCCACGATTCTCCCGTGGTCCATCACAACGATGATATCCGAATCCCGGATTGTGGAAAGCCGGTGAGCAATGACGATGCTGGTGCGGTTCCGCATGATATGCTGCATCGCGTCCTGAATTGCTTTCTCGGTGCGGGTATCCACGTTGGATGTCGCCTCATCCAGAATCAGAATCCGCGGGTCTGCCACAAAAGCCCGGGCGATGGCGAGAAGCTGATGCTGTCCGCGGCTGATATTTTCCCCGGAACCGGTCAGCACCGTCTCATACCCGTCCGGCAGAAGACGGATCATCTCCTCGCAGTGGCTGAGCGCCGCCGCTTTTTCCACATCTTCATCCGAAGCAGTTTCATTTGCATAAGTCAGGTTATTCCGAACCGTATCGGAAAATAAAACGGTGTCCTGCAATACGATCGCCACATCTTTCCGAAGGCTCTGCCGTGCGACGTCACGGATGTCCTGATGATTGATTCTGATCTCCCCCGCATCAATATCGTAAAAGCGCATCAGCAGGTTGACAATCGTGGTTTTCCCGCTTCCCGTAGCCCCGACCAGTGCCACCTTTTTTTCCGGAAGGAACGGTCAGGGAAAAGTTTTGAATGACAGGCGTTCCCTCTTCATAGGAAAAATCCACATCACGGAAGATCACCTCCGCGGTTTCCTCACTCGCCAACACTTCCCCGGCCGCATCCTCGTCCTCCTCATCCAGCAGCGCGAACACCCGCTCCGCCCCGGCGATCGCCGTCTGCAGCTGTCCGTAAATCTGCGCGATCTCGTTGATCGGCCGGCTGAACTGTTTGGCATATACAATAAACGCGGAAATGACTCCGACGGTAATCAGTCCTCTCACGGAAAAATACCCGCCGAAAGCCGCGACAACCACAAATCCGACATTCCCGATACAGTTCATAATCGGTCCGATGATACCGCTTAACGCATCTGTCCGTATCCCCGCTTTTGTCAGAGAATCAGCGGTCTCGCAAAATTCTTTTTTCGTAATGTCCTGACGATTGTAAGCGACCACTGTCCGATAACCGGACACCATCTCTTCCACCGTACCGTTCAGGTCCCCGAGGATTGTCTGCCTCTGCCTGGAAAATTTGCGCACTTTTCCGGACAGAAGTCTTGTAGCCAAAAGCGTCAGAAAGACCGTCGAAATGCTTAATAACGCCAGCTGCCAGCAGTACCAGATCATGATCGACGCCGTTCCGATTACCATAAGAACGCCGGAAAACAGGGATGGCAGCGACTGCGAGATAACCGTTGATATGTTTTCTATGTCATTCGTCATCCGGCTCATCACATCGCCGTGCGAATGGGTGTCTAGATAACGGATCGGCAGGCTCACGATCTTGTCAAACAGTTCCCCGCGCATCCGCCTGACGATATGCTGGCTGAGGCGCGCGCTGATGATTCCCTGCAGAAGCTGTGCCGCGCTGTATAAGAGATACAGGATGAGCATAAGGATCAATACTCGCAGGAAATTCCCTTCCTCCGCCCCCGCGATAATATCTACCGCACTGCTCTGGAAGCTGGGAGCGAGGACTCCGCAGGCCGTACCGAAAACAACAACCGCAAGCATCGTAAAAACCAGCCTCTTTTCTCTTGCAAAATACTTTATAATTCGAACAAGGGTTGCTCCGGCATCCTGCGCATGCTCCGCCTCTGCGAACCGGTTCCCGCGGTTCATCCGATTGACGCTTTGCACTGCCGATCTTCCCTGGCTGCTCTGTACACTCATGTCACGCCACCCCCTCTGCTGTCTGTGAATCATAAATATCCCGGTATATCGGGCTCGTGCACATCAGTTCCTCATGTGTCCCGATCGCCGACACTCTGCCTTTTTCCAGAATAATAATCCGGTCGGCATGCCGGACGGAGGCAATACGCTGTGCAACGATGATTTTTGTGCATTCCGGATTTTCTCTTTGCAATGCTTCGTACAGGTTCGCCTCGGTTTTTAAATCGAGCGCACTCGTCGCATCGTCAAAAATCAGGATCTCCGCCGACTTTAACACCGCCCTTGCGATGGAGATGCGCTGCTTCTGTCCGCCGGACAGGCTGCTGCCCCGCTCCGCCACCATCGTATCATAACCATCCGGCAATGCCGCGATAAACCCGTCTGCCTGCGCGATAGCCGCGGCGGTTTTCACCGATTCATCATCCGATTCCGGCGCACCCCATTTCAGGTTCTCTCTGACGGGCACGGCAAACAGCTCCGCTTTCTGGGAAACCATGGCAATTTTCGACCGCAGGGCTCTCGAATCATACTCCCGTACATCCCTGCCATCGACCAGCACCGTCCCGCTCCCGGCGTCATAAAATCGCGGAATCAGATTAACCAGCGTCGTCTTGCCGCATCCGGTAGCTCCCATGATCGCCACCGTTTCCCCTTTATGGACAGAAAAATCCAGTCCCTCCAGCACAAGCCGGCCGGTGCCCGGATAAGCAAAGGAAACATTTTGAAATTCAATTTCCCCGGTTTGTCCGGTCTCTCCGCTGTATGTGCCGTTCTTTTGTTCCGGCATGGTAAGCAACACTTCTTTCACCCGCTCCCACGAGACATACCCGCGGGAAATATTCTGAAACAGCATGGTCAGCATATGAATGCCGTTCAAAAGCTGCGTGGTATACGTGATCGCCGCCATGATCGTCCCCGGCGTCGCAAGCCCGCCTCCGATCTCGCGGGAACCGATCAGCAGAATGACCGCTACAACCAGATACATCAGCGCATTCACGACCGGATCCATAAACGCAAAAATGATCAGCACGCCAAGCTGTATCCCGGTCAGGCTGTCATTCGCCTTTCCGAAACGTTTCTTTTCAAAGACTTCCTTTACGCAAGCCTTGATAATGCGGATGCCCGAGATGTCCTCCTGCAGAATGGCATTGACGCCGTCGAGCTGCTCCTGCAGTTTTACAAACATCGGGTTCGCTTTATACAGACAGACCATCATACATCCCACGACAAAGGGGAGCACACACAACACCGCTATCCCAAAATCACGGTTTAACCGGAACATACAGACGATGCTGCCGAACGTCAGCATCGACATACGGATCAGGCCGCGGAAAAACACCGACACAAAGCTCTGTACCTGCACGATATCGTTCGTCGTCCGCGTCACCAGCGATCCTGTGGTAAACTGATCCAGCTGCGAAAAAGAGAACGACATAATTCTCGAAAAGCAGTCCTTGCGCATATCATTTCCCACATTCTGCGCTGTATAATGGGAAACCACATTGTTGAGGGATCCGCAGAGACCGCCGACCAGAACCAGAATAATCATCCGGAAGCCGATGGTGCCTATCACACTCATGTCACTGACGCCGCCGTTGCTTAAGCCCAGCACACCGTCATCGACGATCTGACTCATCAGGCCGGGCTGGATCAGATCCATCATCACTTCGCCGACCATAAGAAATGCTGCCAGGATTGCAAACGGCAGATACGGTTTTACATATTTCCAAATCATTATTTTCTCCCCTCCGGACAGTGTTCGCTGTCATGTCTGCCGTGACGGTCTTCATAATATTCGCTGCGAGAACAATTCCTGCGATTTTCCCCACGGCCGTTATCCTGCACTTCCCATCCGCGATTCACTTTTTCGAGCAGACCCAGCAGCGCCTCTTTCTCCTCCGATGTCAACACGGAAAGCATCTCCTCCTGCCTTTTTTCCCTCAATCCGTCCACTTTTGCCGCCTGCTCCCTGCCGGCTTCCGTCAACGACAGATTCATCACGCGGCGATCCCTCTCATTCGGGCTGCGCCGTATCATACCGGCATGTTCCAGTTTTGCCAGCAATTCACTGGAAGACCCCGGCTTGATGCCAAGCCGCTCTGTCAGTTCACGCTGCGTGATATCTCCCCGTTCTTTTAATATTTCAAGAACCCGCTCCTGGCTGCCCTTTCCCGCAAACTGAAAACGGATCTTGTGCCCCAGTTCGCGCAGGTTAATCACGATCCGGTCATTGGTATCAGCGTTTTCATAGCGCTCGTTGCGATATTGTTTTCTCTTGTCTGTGCCGCTCCTGCATTCCAACTCTGCCATATCAATCCCTCTTTTCAAACCCCCGGCTCATTTTGTTAGGTACCTTTCTATTATATCATGCCCTGTTTTTTTGTCAAGGTACCTTAACATTAAACATACAAAAAAGCAGGTATGAGGAGATTGTTTCCCTCATACCCACTGATATAACATATTCAGGATTGCAGAACATTCCACAGGTATCATCTGTATAGGATTAAGACCCCAACTCTCATACATCATGCAACAAAAAAACGATACTTTCCCTTTCCGTGACCGGATACCGAAACTATAATCCCCTGCTCCGCCATCTCTCGCAGCAAAGCAGAACTCCTCGATGATTTCAAATTCAGTTCTCGCTGTATATCCGATCTGCCAAATATAGTTTCCCTGCCAAACGCCGCCATCAATTTTCGTACATGAGCGGCTGTTTTCGGCGTAAACAAAGCTTCGATGTCCGCTTTTTTCTCTTCAATGTCCGCTTTCCCTGTTCCAATGTCCGCTTTTTTCTCTTCAACATCTGTCTTCTGTGGTGTTTTAAAAACTCCTCTGATATGCAGCATCCGATTATGAAGCGGATTGCTCTCATTCAGCAACAGGTTACGCAGGAATAATTCCAGATATTCGGTCGTCTCATGAATCCCATTTTTCAGATCATTATAATTTGCTCTGACCAACGCATTCCGGAAATACCATGCGTTTTCAGCAAAAATATCGTTTGTTGCCTCGAAGCCAAGTATGCGGAGATACTTTATAAAAAACACTGCCGTCGTCCTGGTATTGCCCTCGCCAAATATATGTATCTGCCACAACCCTGATACAAAAACCGCAAGATGATGAATCATCTCATCCATTGAAAGATTCTGATAGGAAAAATTCTTTTCCTCAGAAAAATCGTAATCCAGCGTTGCCCGCAATTCTGTCGCACTGCCGTAAATTACCGTCGCGCCATCCAGAACCCATTCTTTTTTTGTGATATTATAATCGCGGATGTGTCCCGCATGAGAATAAATACCGGCGAACAATTTTCTGTGAACGGAAATATATTCATTCGGAGTAAAACTGAATGCACGTTCCGATAACAATGCTGCAATCCTCGCTGAGACCTTATCAGCCTCCTCCGTCCGATCTTCTGAATCGCGAACAGGATTTTCCTCATAATAAGACTGCAAAAGCGCACTCGCCTCATCAAAGGTTATTTCACCCTCAATGTTCCGGATAGCCGTGCGCACCAGATATTCCGACGTTTTCAGTCCATCGACAGCCTGAAGGCCGATCGCTGTATGCCATGCATAACCTTTGTCCCGTTTGTCCGGTTCGGATTCTCTGATGTATTCCTTAAATGGATCCTGGTTCATTCCAAATTTACCTCGTTATTGCCACTTTTGATACAAAAACACATCAATGATTGGCAAGCGCTTCTATCTCTTCCTCCGGATTTTCACACTGCATCAACCTGCTCATAATACAAATCCCGGCTGCCCCGGCTCTGCGGACATCCGCGACATTATCCGGGGCAATCCCGCCGATAGCATAAACCGGAATATGGGCAAAACCGCAGACCTCCCGCAGAAATTCCAGACCGCGCCCCGGAATCCCCTTTTTGCAATTCGTATCAAAAATATGCCCGACCGTGATATACGTACATCCAAGCTGCTCCGCCTCCCTGGCATCCTCCGCCGAATGACAGGAAGCGCCGAGGACGCAGAGCGATGCTTTCTGTTCTGCCGTCATCCTGCGCAGGACGGGCAATGGTACGTGAATCGCCTGTGCCCCCAGCTTTAACGCCACATCTGTAAAATTATGAAGTATGCACGGGACACCATAGCGGGAACAGATGTCCATCACCTGTTTTGCCAGCACTTCATACTCCGGCTCCGGCAGATCTTTTTCCCGCAGGATAATACCGGCGGGATGATTGGATGCGATGAGGTCGATTCTCCTCAGAAATTCATCCTGGCACAGCTTTCGGTTCGTCACACATAAAATATCGTATTCACGCAATTTCCGGTTACTTCTTTCCATTCGTTTTTCGACTTTGGGACCCTGGTGTCATACATATATATAATCATTCAGCACCGGCTGCAGGCCCTCGCCGGACATATCGGAATACATCTTCGTAAGACTCCGCCCATCGCTGATCTCAAACTGCTCGTCGCCCGCTTCGCCGTCGGTCTCCTTTCCGGTATACTTGCTCTCATGGTCGCCGATTCCGGTGGACACCCCGGCTGAGATCTTCGTTGCGGCGATTTTTACGATACCGTTTCTGAAATTCGCGTTTTCTCTTGAAGAAACCGTAATCCCGACAAACGGCATGAAAATCCGATAAGCACACAACACCTGACAGAGCTGGCGCTCGCCCACATCCAGCGGGTTGATCTTGTCGTTATTGATGATCGGGCGCAGCCGCGGGCAGGAAAGCGACATCTCCGCCTGCGGATATTTCCGCTGAAGATAATACACATGGAGTGCGCTCGCCAGCGCATCCTTCCGGAAATCGGAAAGTCCCAGCAGGGCAGAAAAACCGACGCCGCGCATACCTCCCATAAGAGCCCGTTCCTGGGAATCAAAGCGGTACGGCCATACCCGCTTGTGCCCCAGCAGATGCAGCGTCTCATATTTATCCGAATCGTAAGTCTCCTGGAAGACTGTCACATAGTCCACACCGCACTCGTGCAGGTAGCGGTACTCATCCACATTCACCGGGTATATTTCCACACCCACCATACGGAAATACTTCCGCGCCAGTTTACAGGCCTCGCCAATATACTCCACGCTACTCTGCGCACGGCTCTCGCCGGTGAGAATCAGGATTTCTTCCATCCCGCTATCGGCGATGACTTTCATCTCATGCTCAATCTGCTCCATACCCAGCTTCATACGTGTAATCTGATTGTAACAGTTAAACCCGCAGTATACGCAGTAATTTTCACAGTAATTCGCGATGTACAGGGGCGTAAACATGTATACGGTATTGCCAAAGTGCTTGCCGGTCTCCACCCGCGCCCGCTGCGCCATCTCCTCCAGGAACGGCTCCGCCGCCGGAGAGAGGAGCGCCTTGAAATCTTCCACCGTGCAGATCTCGTGATCCAGTGCTTTTCTCACATCCCGCGCCGTATAGAGGGAATAGTCATAGCCCTCCATCTGGCTGATTACTTTTTTACAAATATCAGACTCGATTTGCTCCATCCCCGGAAGGTATTCCATATGATTTTTTCTGGAGGAAGGATCGGTCTCAAGACGATGCTTAATTTCCAGTGCTTTCTCCGATAAAGATTCCGAATCTATAAAAAACTGGTTTTCCACTTCTGTCATCTCCTCTGCCATGCCGTAATCTGATTTCAGTCTCCGTCTTTTACATATTGCTTATATGCAAATCACTCGTTCTAAAACCATACATTTCGACATAATATATATCTTTTCTCTCACACATCCGCAGCAAAGCATTAATCCCTCAGGAATCCTGTCAGCGGATCCGACGCGGACGCGCCGCGGACCAGCACCCTGCCCAGACCGGACAGATAAGCTTTCCGCCCCGCCTCAATCGCCTGTCGGAACGCGGAAGCCATCATCGGAAGATCACCCGCCGTGGCCAGCGCCGTATTTGCCATGATCGCGGCTGCCCCCATCTCCATCGCCTCGCAGGCCTGAGAGGGTTTGCCGATTCCGGCATCCACAATAATGGGCAGGTCGATCTCATCAATCAGAATCTGGATAAATTCTCTGGTAGCCATTCCTTTGTTGGAACCGATCGGAGAGCCCAGCGGCATAATCGTCGCCGCACCGGCGTTTACCAGATCCCGCGCCACATTCAGGTCAGGATACATATACGGCATCACCACAAAACCTTCTTTTGCCAGAATTTCGGTTGCCCGGATGGTTTCCTGGTTATCCGGAAGCAGATATTTGGAATCCCGCATAATCTCAATTTTTACAAAATCGCCGCAGCCCAGCTCCCGGGCCAGCCGCGCGATCCGCACTGCCTCACCGGCATTCCTCGCACCGGAGGTATTCGGCAGCAGCGTCACCCCCTCCGGAATGAAATCCAGGATATTTTCTTCTTCTTTTGTGTTCGCACGGCGGACAGCCAGAGTGATAATCTGCGCGCCCGCATCTCTCACAGCGGCCTCGATCAGCCGCAGGGAATATTTGCCGGATCCCAGGATAAATCTGGAAGTGAACTCCCGGCCTCCTATGATAAGTTTATCGTCTGTGTTCATAATTGCCTCCCTATGATAATTATAGACGGATATATCCTGCGCCAAAATAAAAAAATGGGCATACAAAAATAGAATATAGGTTATCAACCCCATCCCGCTACGGCATCCCCGCCAGGATCCGCAGCACGGCGTGCGCCTGATGCGCCGCGCAGAGCATGACGCGGGAGGACACCAGCCCGATGCCGTCGGCCACGTCGCTGACTCCGTCCCCGCAGAGATAAAAACGCTCTGAGATTTGTCTTGTCTGAATGTCGTTCGCCGGTCCCATCCCCGCCATACCGGATGCCGCCACGAGGTATTTTTCCGGCATGGTTTCCAGGATGCCGCCGGTTAGCATCGCTTTCACTTCCGGGTCGTCAAAAGCCTCGCAGATCACATCCGCGTCTGCAAGAAGTCTCTGAAAATTATTCGGCGTGATCCGGCAGGAATACCGGGTCAGTCTCACATACGGCACCGCCTCCAGCAGATTTGCAGACAGCGCATCTGTCTTACACATTTCCACCTGGGACGCCTTGTACTGCTGGCGATGCAGGTTTGTCACATCCACCCGATCGAAATCGACCAGAATCAACCGCCCCACACCGGCCCGCGCCAGCGAGATCGCGATATTTGACCCCAGGCCGCCCAGGCCGCAAACCGCCACCGTACTTTCCGAGAGTTTTTTCACCAGTTCTTTTCCCTGGCGCTGTTCCAGTGCTCTTCTCATCTCTTTTTCTGCAGGCACGGCCACATCAACCACCTCCCACAAAGCTGACAACCTCTATCTCATCGCCGTCCGCCAGAATCGTGTCCGCGTAATCCGCTTTCGGCACGATCGCACCGTTTCTCTCCACGGTGATACGCTTCTCGTCATATCCGGCTGCGGTCAGATACTCACACAGCGTCTGATTTGCCGCGTCACATTCGGTTCCGTTAATCTTTACCACAGGATCATCTCCTTCCCTGTAATTGCCGATTCGAGGTGCTTTTATAATAAACGGAAATGACTGCTACGCAGTCATCACTATCTATGAAAGTCGATGACAGCTTTGCATAAGTTCGATTACGGAAATCAGAGATTTCCTATCTCACTTATCCGCTCTACAAGCTCCCGTCATCGCTGCCAATATTCGTATTCCGGCCTATCGGCCTACATACTCATACCGGTCAGGTTCTCTGATATCCTGTCATTCAGGTGTGCAAGCACCCCTGTCTGACAGTCTATCGAGAACACTTTCATAGTAAAAAACGGAAAGCCTCTGATCAGAAAGCCTTCCGCAATAGTCTGAGAATTATATATTTTCATTCACATCCCTACGTTGGCATGATCCAAATCAGGTCATTGGGTCGAAGGACTTCACCTTCCTCTCAGCCCGTCTCACGGACTCCCCACGAATGCATCTATTATACAACCGGCGGTAGAGAATTGCAAGGGGCATATCCTGAAACTGCTAAGCCGCATATTCCCGTATATGCTGAAGTGATTACTTTTTTCAGAGGGGTAGGCAGGTGCCTCATCTGTTCTGTGCACAGACAATTCTACCGAATCGGTCACTTTTGTCCGTTCGTTCCCTCTACTTTTACGGACAAAATCGCCGTTTCAGCCTTTTTCGTCCGTATAATACACGAAAAAGATAATTGGACGCCCTCTGAAAACACCCCATAACAGCAACGCAGCATCATGACTAAACTGCATCATGCAGAAAGTCCAGGATCGTATGCGCAGCCGCATTTCCCTCCCCCACCGCTTTCGCAATCTGATAGGGGCGCCCAGTGCAATCCCCTGCGGCAAAGCATCCCGACAGGTTTGTCCGCATCCCCCGGTCTACTACAATGTGCGCGCCATCCATCTGCAATCCCGGCAAAAGTGCCGTCGGAGCCACCGCGTTTCGCAGGCAGAACAGACCGTCTACGGGAATCTCACTTCCGTCCGTCAGGCAGATGGAGGTAACTTTCCGGTCGCCCTTCACCTCTTTGATCGGTTTTGGCAACTTCTCAGCATTCGGCAGCTCCATCTCACTGCCTGTATATGGCATAAAATAATATACTTTCTCCGCCATTCCGGCCAGATAATCCACCTCGTGCTCGTACCGCGGATCCTGACAGAAAACTGCTATCGTCTTTCCCTTATATAGGAAACCGTCGCAGGTCACGCAGTAACTGACGCCGCGCCCCAGGAACTCTGCCTCCCCCGGAAATCCCCTGCCTGAAACCGCACCCGTGGCAAGCAGCAGGGTCTTCGCCTCATAGATCTCATTCTCCGCCAGAAGCTGAAATCTTTCTCCCATGGGCAGCACCGTCGTCACCATGCGGTCTGTCAGAGACAGATCCATCTGCGCCATCTGCTCCGCAAACCGCCGGTTTAACTCCGCGCCGCTGATCATTCCCAGCCCCGGATAGTTTGCTATTTTTTCCGATTTTTCCACCTTGCTGCTCAGATCTTTGGAGCCAAACCAGATGATATTTTTGTTGTGTAGCTTCAGATTCAGTGCGGCGGACAGGCCGGCCGGTCCGCTGCCGATGATTGCTGTATCGTACATACTTACAGTACCTCCTTTGTGCTCTGCCCCATAGAAATCTCTATTTCAAGGCTGCCCTATAACCCAGTCTTTTAAAACCAATGCATTCGATATCATTTTAGTTTCTCGTCAACAGACTGACACATTCCGTATGCCCCGTAAAAGGAAAGCAATCATATGGATACGCCCCCTCCACCCGGTATCCGTTGGATGTAAAATATTTCAGATCCCTTGCCTGCGTCTCCGGGTTGCAGGAGATATATACAATCCTTTTCGGGCGCAGCCGCACGACGGACGCCATAAAAATCTCATCGCTGCCGCTCCGGGGCGGATCCATAAAGACTACATCCGCACGCTCTCCCTGCTCCGCCATCTGTAGCATGATTTTCCCGGCGTCCGCGGTATAAAAAGAAACATTTTTCTTTTCGTTTCTCTTCGCGTTGCGGACAGCATCCCGCACCGCATCCCGGTTGAGCTCAACGCCGATCACTTCCCGCGCGCGGTCCGCCGCGCAGATTCCGATAGTTCCGATGCCGCAGTAAGCATCAATCACACGCTCTCTTCCCGTCAGTCCAGCCAGCTCAATCGCTTTCGCATAAAGCTTTTCTGTCTGCACCGGATTAACCTGATAAAATGACTTCGGCGAGATACGAAACGTCTGTCCGCAGAGGACATCTTCGATATAACCTCTGCCGTAAATCACGGTTTCCTTTTCGCCCAGAACCATGCTGGTCTTCTTATTATTTACATTTATCACAATTGTAGTAATCTCCGGATGAAGTTTTCGCAGGGCTTTTACAAAATTATTTTTGGAGGGCAGAATCGGGGAACCCAGCACCAGCACCACCATGATTTCCCCCGTGGCAAAAGCGCGTCGCACCAGCACATGGCGCAGAAGTCCGTACCCGGTATCTTCATCATAGGTCTTAATTTTAAACGGGCGGAGCATCCCGCGGATGTCGCAGATGATGGCATCCGCCTTCTCATCCTCAATCAGGCAATCATCCACTGCCACCACACGGTGCGTTTTCTCTTCATAGACACCGGAAATGATGGTCCCGTCCGGTCTCCGGTCAAAGACGGCATGCACTTTATTACGGTAGTGGTATGGATTCTCCATTCCCACCATGGGATATACTTTGCAGAAAGGTTTCAGCAGTTTCCGCACCTGCTCCTGCTTCATCTCCAATTGTTTTTTATAAGAAATGTCCTGATACCGACAACCGCCGCACTTTTTATAAACCGGACATTTTTTTGCATGTTCCATTCTCTGTACGCTCCTTATATCATCCTAATAGATAAACGGAAATATCTGTTCCCGACACTTTCATAATAGAGTTTACCTGTTTCAAAGATGAAATACAAGCCTGTTCTTTTAACGCAAAAAAGAAAAAAGCCGCCACCATTTGCTCCAATGATGACGGCCTCTCACACTGTGTCCAGATCCTGTCTGCCCTTACTCCTCATCTTCCGCCGTAAAAGCTCTCATACTGGCTACATACGGCTCGGAGCAAAGCGCAAGACCCTCCTTAAGGTTTGCACCAAACTTCTTAAAGATCTTCAACATTTCATTCACCTCTTTTCCTTTCGTGATGCTTGCATTATATTCCATGCCCCGCTATAATACTTGCCAGAAGCACAGAAAAAGTAGCCAAATCTTGCAGAAAAAATTACTGCTATTCACAATTCATTGGTATCCGAAACAAAATCATCAGGTTCTCAGGCAAAATAGAAAGGGAGATGAGATCAGCTATGCCTCTCTGGTATGAACGAATCAATTACGAATTTGAGATTTACAACAAAAAATCTGTTCACGTCCCGCCGCACCTGCACAAGCTGATCGAGATGATCTATGTGACGCGGGGTACGTTGGAGCTCGGCGTCGGGACAGAACTCTTCCACATGGACTGCAATGATTTCGCCGTGGTTTTTCCCGATGTGATCCACCATTATCAGGTTTTTTCAGAAAAACCTTCTCACGCGATTTATCTGCAGACAAGCCCCGACTTTGCGCCGATGTACACCTCCCTGCTCCAGAACTCCTGCCCGGCCGATCCGATCATCCACGCCGATTCGGTGCACCCCGATATTGTCTACGCGATGAAAACGCTCCTGCGTGCGGAAGATACCGACAAGGAGCGTATTATTCCGGGCGCGTTTACACAGATCATCCTTACGCACGCGTTTCCGCATTATAATTTTGTAGAAAAAAGTTCCGTGGGAAGCAACGATATCATCTACCAGACCGTCGCCTACGCCGCGGAACATTTTATGGAAAACATCACGCTCCCGAAAATGGCCCATGACCTGGGATTCAGCCCGTATGCCATCTCCCGGGTATTTTCAGGAACGTTTCACACCAATTTTAATCAGTACATCAATTCTCTGCGGCTCGAATATGCCCAGCAGCAGATTCTGTATACAGACCAGAGCATCACTGACATCTGCTTTCTGGCCGGGTTCAACAGCCAGCGCACGTTTAACCGAGCATTCCAGGAACAGTATGGGATGACGCCGCGGGAATATCGGAAAGAAGGCAGGCTGACTATCACGTGAACCGTTGAGACCCAGGCGAAACACGATCCCGGACACAACCAATTCACAACAGTTCCTGTCAGTTCTTTCCTCCGTTTAAAAAAGGCTGCGCGATCTTTCGGTTAAAGAAGTCGATCAGCGGTCCCATGAATAAGGCAGTAATGATGGTACCCACGCCTATGGAAGCCAGCAATTCCGATCTGCCCGCGCCGGACAAGACAAAAAGCCCTGCACCCAGAAGTACACAGACAAAGTCCGTCATAATCCGCACCCACCGGAACTGCCCTTTATGCCAGGTTCCGGTGATAATCAATGCCACCGCATCGTAAGTGGACACTCCCAGGTCCGCGGTAAAATAAAACGCCGACGCCAGGCACATAACGACAATCCCGATGACCAGACACACAACCCGCCCCGGAATTCCCAGATCCGGGAAAACACGATACAGTATTTTCTGCGAGAAATCTACAATATAACCGGTCAGAAACAGATTAATAAACGTAGCAATTCCTACATAATGCCTGTCCGCGATCAGAGAAAACAAAAGCAGAAGAAGGTTTATAATCACATAAAGCGTGCCAAACGAAATCGGTATCACCGCATCCATTCCCGCCGCAAACACCTGAAACGGATCAATACCGAAAGCGGCCCGTTTAAAAAAAACCTACACTGATCGCGCAGATCACAACTCCGAACACGCACATCACCAGTCTTCTCTTCAGATTTTCTGTCTCAAGAATTTTTTTCATCACACATCTCCCAAACGATTCCCAACGTCAGTCCTTTCCGTTTCTTCCCGTTTCTTTCCTAACCCGGATAAACCGAAGTGGAAATTTTGCCATTTTGCACAAAATTGTTTTTAAGTGCCTAAACATCCCGGAACCTGACAGAATTTTCACTATTCTTCTTCTCTTTCCCGGCCACTATGATCTTGCGGCGCACAGAGAGAACCACGGCAACCACCGCAACCGCCGCAGCCAGCACCCGGATCCAGACCGGTACATCCCGGATATCATAGCAGCGCACATGAATCCACATCCGGTTGATTTTTTCACTGGTGCCCGAATCAAAATATACCATAATAGAAGCCCTGTCAAGCGTTTTTTCAGAGGGATATTGCGCCGCCAGCTGGCGGTTCACCTGATCAGCCGGAGCAGTGATGATGTAATTTTCATCCGTACTGTCCCCACTGAAAAAATATCCGAGCGGATACTCTGCCGTCTCTTCCTCCTCATCCTCCGCGCCGTAGCACCACTCGGCGTACTCATAAATCCGGGTGTCTTCCCCGCCGGAAATGACAGAAGTGTAGCCGACATAATACATATTCCGCACCACATTGTCCGGACGGGAGACATAATTGATAAACGCCTCAGCCGCATGCTGCTTCGCCGCATCGTCCCCGATCCCGCTTTTCAGCATGACCCATCCGTCAAAATAGATATTCGTAGACTCCTCCGGAACCGTAAAGCACAGCTCCATGCCATCCTCCTCCGCCTGGTCCAGCGTATAGACGCCGTCCCCCGACCACTGAAGATTCGCCACCACCTTACCGGTGATCATGTCCGCCTTTCCGGAATCGCTCTCCAGGGAATAAGCATTGTCTATCACATCGGTCAGATACTCCTCCACAGCCGCGATCGTCTCGTCGGAGACATCGTTCATCTCCTCCTCCAGGCGCTGCGCGTAATTCGGATCGCTTAAAAACTCCTCCGAGGTCAGCAGTTCCGATTTTAACGCGCCCACCGCGGCAAAATACGAGTCACGGACATTATCTTTTATCGTGATCTGCCTGCGGTAGTCCGGATTGCTTAAGATCGCCCAGCTGGACGCATCCTCCTCAGACACTGCCTCCGGATTGTAGACGATGCCGGTGACTCCCCACATATAACCTGCCATATACCGGCTCCAGCTTTCCCCATTGATCTCATGACTGTCAAAAATTTCCTGAATATAAGGGGATACCCCGATACTGTAATAATTATTCCTGTCTGCCGTGTCAAAAAAAGCATCCGACAAAGGCACCAGCATATCCTCCGCCATCAGCTTCATCACCATGTATTCTGACGGACATACCAGGTCAAACTCATCCCCCAGCGACAGCATATTATAGAGATCCTCGTTGGTGCCAAAGGTGGAATACTCCACATTCACTGTGATCCCGTAAGTCTCATAGTACCATTCCTCAAAATCATCGATCATGGAGTTTTCCCCGATGATATCTCCGCTCTCCAGGTCGATGGTCTCCTCCTCGTCCCAGTCGCCCAGGTCGATATACTCCTCCCAGTTGCTGATCCGAAGGGTGACCTCGGGCACCGCTTCGGCCGCCTCATTTGTATCGTCTCCTGCGGTGCTCTGCAACGCTGTCTGGAATTCACTGTTTTCCGTCAGCTGCACGGTTGTCCCGTCTTTTGCCTCATCTGCCGACTCGTTTCCCGCTGTGTCCGCCGTTTGTTCTGCCGACTCGCCCTCCGCCGTGTCTGTTGTCCGCTCCGCGCCTGAGGCATACACCGTCATACCGGACAGAAGACCGGGGGCCATTCCTGTCTGAAGCAGACTTCCTGTTATCATCACGACTGCCGCAGCAGCAGCCAGCCATTTTCTGACTCTTATCATTTCGTTTCCGCCTTATCTGTGTGACACAAGGGATAAAATATCACACCTTTTTATCGCCTTAATCATCTATATGAAATATCTTAGGAAAAACGCACCTCGCTACACTCTTAATGATACCCTGCCTCACATGCGCCAAAAAGGCTACTGCTTCACCTGACGCGGTCAAAATCTGCGTCTCTTTCTCAGACATCAGAGAGCATTCGCCCCGCCTCTTTCTTCTGTCGGCCGGCGTATACATTAGCGCAGATCACAATCAACACCACAATAACAAAGATCACTGCAGACAACGCCCACAGTGCCGTCTTAATCTCCGTCTGCGCTCCTTTCGTCGCGTTCACCACATAGGTACTGATCGTGTCAAAGGTCGCAGATTTCGTATAGGTAGCAATAAAATAATCATCCAGGGAAAGTGTCACCGCCAGCGCAAACCCCGACACAATGCCCGGCGCCAGCTGCGGCAAAACCACCGTCTGCAACGCGCTTGCGGGAGTTGCCCCCAGATCCAGCGCCGCCTCATAGATACTCGGATCCATCTGTTTCAGCTTCGGCATGACAGACAGGTAGACAAAGGGCGCGCACAGCACGACATGACCCGCCACCAGCGGAACAAAGGTATCCTTGTTTACGCCAAAGGCGACCACCAACAGGATACAGATGGAAAATCCGGTCACCACGTCGGCATTGACCACCGGCACCTGGTTCATGGTGGAGAGAAAAGCCGACGCACCTTTTTTCGAATAAAAGCTGCCGATAGCCCCCAGCGTACCGAGAACAGCAGCAATCGCCGCGGAACCCAGCGCCAGCAGGACAGTTCCGCGAATCATTCTTAACAGCTCCTCCGTCGTAAAAAGGGTCACATAATTCTGCAGGGAAAATCCCCGGATGGCTCCGATGTGGGTCGCCGTCGTAAAACTATACACTATCAGAATCAGGATTGGCGCATACAGAAAAAGCAGCACCAGCGAGACAAAGGTACTTTTTCCGACATTCTTTTTCACAACAGCGCACCTCCTCCCCTGGTCTGTTCCTCGTTCTTACCGCCGGTCAGCAACGTAAACAGACAGATAATTGCCAGCAGAACCAATGCGATCATGGATCCGCCGTGCCAGTCGTAGGCAGAAAAATAACTTCCGATCAGGCTTCCCATGATATAGGTGCTGTTGTACAGCATCTCCAGCACCACATAGTTTGTCATTGCAGGCAAAAAGACCATGGACACCCCGCTGACGATCCCGGGTACGGAAAGCGGCAGCGTCACGGTCAGAAATGCTTTTTTTGAATCTGCCCCCAGATCCAGCGCCGCTTCGATCAGAGCGCCGTCCAGCCTGGAGATCGTCGTATAAATCGGCAATATCATAAATGGAAGGAAATCATACGTCATGCCGACAATCGTATTAAAAAAAGGGTAGTATGCCATGTTGCCCTCCAGCAGCGTCAGTATCTCCTTGAGCGCGGTGAGGCGGAGGGAAAAATTAATCCACATGGGCATGATAAACAGCATCAGCAATACGGATCGGTTTTTCAGCTTACTCATCGCCAGAATATAAGCGGTGGGATATGCGATAGCCAGACTCACCGCCGTCGTCACAATCGCCACGGCAAAACTGTAAGCGAGCGTACCCAGCGTATTCACATTCGTAAAGAAAGCGACCAGATTCGCCAGCGTTGGCTCACCATCTCCGTTTGTAAACGCGAAAAAGAGCAGCACCGCCAGCGGCGCCGCCACAAAGACAAGCAGAAATATGGCATAGGGAATCCCCAGCATTTTTCTCGAAAAACGCAATTTTTTCAATCGTGTATCTACCTCTTTCTCTTCTTTTACCCTGGTATGACAGGATCAAAAACCGTTACTAATGATGATACCTGCGAATTGCTCCGCTCGATGTGCTCCCGCAATCCTGGTATCATCACTTCTTCAGGTAGAACCGCATCTTCTCCACCGGCATGATCAGCCCTACATAGTCGTCCATGTTCCACAGATACTCGTCATTCACGATAAAATCATGCTCCAGATCCGTATGCACCACGTAGCTGTAGTGGTCTCCCATATAGATCAGGTCGCTGATATAGCCGTGCACAAGTCCTTCCTCAGCCTCGTCCGTCATGCGAATATCCTGCGCCTCAATCTCCACTACTACTTTCTTTCGCTTCAGGTCGATAGCTTTTCCGTTTTCATCCACCAGCGTGCCGTCCTCCAGCCGACGGCTGCCGCGGATGATCTTTGTCACGCTGACATCCAGTTCCTGTTCGTTATATTCCAGTCTGTAATTGCGGTTCATCTGCGCCACAAACGTGTTCGTGCTGTCCGCGGCGATCATGATATGCAGATCCTCCGGTTCCACGTACATGCCGACCACTTCGCCCTCCCTGACCGGATGGACGGCATTGGCCACAATCTCGTTTCGCCCGGACTCTATCGTCAGCTCATAATGCATCCCTTTGAACACAGTGCTCTGCACTCGGCCGCGGATAACTCCCTTTTCCGGTTCCGTCAGCACAATGACCTCCGGGCGAACCACCGCCGTGATCGGGGTTCCCACGGGAATATCGTCAACGCAGACAAACTCGCCGCCGCAAAAACGCGCCTTTTTCTCCCCGGTCATAATGCCGTTGAACATATTGCTCTCGCCGATAAAATCCGCCACAAACGGATTGACAGGCTCATTGTAGACATCCTCCGGCGTACCAATCTGCTGCACCGCACCGTCGGACATGACCACAATCTTGTCCGACATGGTGAGCGCCTCCTCCTGGTCATGGGTCACATAGATAAACGTAATCCCCAGCTCCTCGTGCATGTCGATGAGCTCCAGCTGCATTTCCTTGCGCATCTTTAAATCCAGCGCTCCCAGCGGTTCGTCCAGAAGTAAAATCTCCGGCTCATTGACCAGGGCACGGGCAATCGCCACCCGCTGCTGCTGCCCGCCGGACAGTGTGGTGACAGAACGCCCCTCAAACCCTTCCAGATCCACCAGCTCCAGCACTTTTTTTACTTTTTTCGCTATGGTATCCTTTGCCATCTTTTTCTGCTTCAGGCCGTAAGCGATATTCGCCTCCACATCCATATGTGGGAAAAGGGCGTACCTCTGAAACACCGTGTTGATCGGCCGCTTGTTTGGCGGCAGGTTTGTGATATCCTTTCCATCCAGCAGAATCTCCCCGCCGGTGGGCAGATCAAACCCGGCGATCATACGCAGCGTGGTCGTCTTGCCGCAGCCGGAAGGACCCAAAAACGTCACAAACTCGCCCCTCTTTATCTCCAGATTCACGTCTGAGACAGCCGTAAATCCATCGGTAAACGTCTTCGTCAGATGTCTCAGCTCGATTATGTTTTCTGTATCTCTACTCATCAAATTCTCCCCATTTGCCGCGTCCTGCCTGTCAGATTCCTCTCTGATTTACGTTTTCTCTTTCGATCTGAACTTTCGAGCTTTCCACTTTCCGCTGGCTACAATCACCTGCTCCGTGACTTTCCGCCCCGACAGCAAACTTTATATTGATATTATATCGGATCCTTATGCCGTCTTTCCCGCTCCATCTGCGGCATCATTTTTTTGCGCTTGCCGAAACAGCGTCATGGCGCTGATTATAAAAGAACATCCACACCGCCATCGCGATTATGATCACATATCCCAGCACGCTCCATCGATCCGGCACCTGCAAAAACACCACATATCCGATCAAAGCCGAGAAAATGATCTGCGAATAGTCATACACTGAGATTTCCCTCGCCGGAGCGTGATAATACGCTGCTGTAATCGTAAACTGTCCGCCGGCCGCCGCAAGCCCCGCGCCCAGGAGGAACAGCACCTGCAAAGCACTCATCGGCGTGTAGGCAAAAATCAGATACGGGAGCGTCACCAGACAGGAAAATCCCGAAAAAAAGAGGACGACCGAAGTGCCCTTCTGCCCTCTCTGACCGAGAACCCGCACCATCGTGTAGGCGATGCCCGCACACAATCCGCCGCAAAGTCCGATCAGCGACGGCAGGAAATTCATATTCAAAAACGTCGGCTTTATGATCAGCAGACTGCCGGCAAATGCCCCGCACACCGCAGTCACCTGAATCGGCGTCAGCTTTTCTTTCAGAATCAGGAAAGAAAAGAGAATCACAAAAAAAGGCGACATTTTATTGAGCATGGACGCGTCCGACATGACCAGATGATCCACAGCATAAAAATTGCAGAGGATTCCGATGGTTCCAAACGCGGAGCGCAGAATCATATATTTCCAGTTGCCCTCTTTCACCTGAAACCGCTCTCCGCTGCGAACGAGCGCTGCCAGCGCAATGCAAAAGGCGATCAGGTTGCGGAAAAAGCTTTTCTGTATCGACGGCAGGTCGCCCGAAAGGCGCACAAACATATTCATAAACGCAAAACACAGCGCAGACAGAATGATAAACAGGATACCCTTATACTTTGCTTTCATAAAAAATTCCTTTCACAGAATTCGTACCCTTGATT
>Ga0192240_10156_pt1 | contig 34543 bp, 31 predicted proteins | sample Koala_Koa27_H3_FD_131237 | JGI IMG/M metagenome (GOLD analysis project Ga0192240, IMG submission 131237) | Enriched cells from koala feces incubated with labeled cellulose particles, San Francisco Zoo, California, United States - Koala_Koa2-7_H3 ...
TACATGAGCAGCGTGCGCATCTCTTCCTCCGACAATTCCAGTGCGCGTCCAAATGCCGTACAGAGCTGCCGGTTGGACGGCACGTGTCGGCCCGTCCGCCAGTACCGGATTTTCGTCGTATCCGATGGCTTTCGAGGCGGAGCGGCATAAATCTTCCTGTAAATCAGATCATCCGTCTCAAGAAGACCGGATAAACCCTCCGCTTTACGAAAACGGTCGTATACCGTTTTCAGCCACGCCGTCTCCGGACGTCCCTCTTTCTTCAGATCCGCACATTCCTGCGCCAGGAGCTCCAGTTCCCTTTTTGCCTGCGCTGATAATTTCCCCATTGTTTCACTCTCTCCCCTGCCTCATAGATAAGTGAAAAATAACACAGAATGTTGTGATCCGCAATAAGGTTAATTTTTACAATTTCAAATCATAAGCAAAATGTAAAAATAAACCTTATTGCGGATCACAACATTCTGTGCCATGATGGCACCGTCGGGTAACCGAAAAACACATCAAAAAGGAGAAATTTATGAAAAAGAAAGCTTTCACAATTATGCTGGCCGTGATGATGCTTGCTTTCACGGCATGCGGATCCGGCAGCAGTTCAGATAATGAGACAGAAGAAGCCCTGTCGGAGTCACAGGCAGAATCACAGGCAGGAGAAGATCAGAAAGAAGCAGATCAGGAGACAGAAAATCAGGAAGAAGAACTTCCCGCGGAACAGACCTTATGGCTGTGCACAACGGAGGAATATTATAACAACGACAACGAACTGGTCTACACCATCACCAACGAATATGATGAGAACGGCAATCTCACAAAAGAAACCTACACCAGAGACATCGGCACGGATTCCGAATCCGAGACGGTTACTCTCTATACCTATGAGGAACAGGTCTGCAAGACATTTGTTTCGCCGTCCTACCCCGAATCTACGGAACTAAGTGTACTCTATAAAGCCAAAACGGTGGATGAAAACGGGGATTCTCTGTACTCCTACTTTTATTTTTATGATGAAAACGGGAATCAAATTGGAGCCGGAGACACTAACACTTTGGCATATACCTATGATTACTATGAGTATGATGAGGACGGGAACATCATCCGCGCCAGAACACGCAGCAGCTCAGGCTCTTTCTACATCAACATGACTTATGACGAAAACGGGAACCGGGTCCGGGAGGACAGCCGGAAATCAGAGGACGGAGAGATCGTCGTCTATGTGGAAAATGAATATGACAGCGACGGCAATCTGCTCCGCGCCACAACCCACGCGGTTGACGATTATTATGAGGAGGCGGACGGCACATACGTGGAATATGAGTACGATGAGGACGGTATCCTGTCCACCTGCAGTTCTTATAACAGTGACGATACGCTGAACTACTATACAGTCTACTCGTATGACGCAGACGGGAACGTATCAACGATCACAGCCTATGACGGCGACGATAACCTGACCTATGTCACAACCGCATATTACACGACCATTTATGTGCTGGCGGAATAAACCAGGTTTAATAGTTCCGAAAATACAGATCAGGAAATATCCCCATGTCAGGGAGATTTCCTGATTAAATATAAACACTACCAATACTGTTCCACGTATTTTTCAGCTTCCGGACCGGACAATCCATATCCTTCCATTAACTCATTAACTGCCCCTTCTTTTGTGCTCTCCAGTCTTTTACTTAAAGAAATAATACTCTTTATCGCTTTTTGTTCTGCTTCTTCCGCTTTTTGTTCTGCTTCTTCCGCTTTTTGTTCTGCTTCTTCCGCCTTTTGCTTTGCCTCATTCGCTCTTTCTTCCGCCAGTCTCGCTTCTTTCTCTGCTCTAAGGACTTTTGCACGCTCCTTGATATGTTTGATCCAGGCTTCATGCTCATCTTCCGGCATATTAAAATCAAAATTCTCAAATAAATACCCCATACGTCCCTCCTCTACCATCTCGGCATACTGATTCGCTTCCTCCACAGGAATACGCATCTTCATCATCAGGCTGTAGATGACATCCCCAATCGTTCCCCGAATGGATGCCGACGTGTTTTCCAGTATCTGATTCATCTCCTCCGGCGGGAACTGGTATAATTCACGAAACTCATCCGCATCCTGAATCTTATTGAGCATCATGATTAGCGAGATCTCATCTCCCCTGGCCAACAGTTCTTTGTTAGTATAATCATAATTCCGGACAACTTTATATGTAAAATCCGGAAGATATGCCTCATACGCATCAGCAGTATATATCCGCCCCCGAAAGTGCATATCTGCAGTCCATTCGCCCGAGCCCTCGTAGTATACAACCGGCAAAATGGGAGGATACTTAAAATACTTCCTCTTTGTGACCCCGGATTGATTCCGCTCCTGCTCTTTCCCGTAAACGTCCCAGATACATACCATATACTTGAGTATCTGCATCGCCACATTATAATCTACGTCACTTTTGTGCTCGATCAGGGAAATCAGGTACAAGGGTTCTTCCCTTTCTTTTCCATCATCATCACGAATGCGGATCTTCTTCACTGTATCCGACTGGAATTCCACACCCAGATAGGTCTGGTATCGCTCCGTAACATCCTCGATATCTTCCGGTCGGATATTCTTCAATGCCGGAATGTTCACGTTATCCCGCAAAAACTGGGAGCATAAGACCGGATCTCGAAAGACCCTCTTGCTGTTGACATCACGTGTTTTGCCCGTTGTGTGTCCCTGCACTATTCTGTTTTCTTTCATTTCTCCTCCTCTTTGCAATACAGGAGGATGGTCTTTCCGCCTGTCTGCACCTGATTTTAAAAAAGTTGTAACTGGCGAAAAAGCCGGATTCAAGACACCCCGCTTCAAGAACTGAAAACGGAATGCAGAACACATTATGGAATTTTAGAATCAACAATGTGCTTTTGAATGAAAATACTATAGCATAAATTTACAGGTGTGTCGAGAAAAAATTCAGCGGCTGATAGAGTAAATTTTAGACTTTTCCAACCATTCCCACGAATATACAGAGAAAAAACCGCGGGCAGCTGCCCGCGGTTTTTTCTCTTATGAATCTATGTTGACGTATCAATCCTGAATCGCCAGGAACAAGGCTTTCAGCAACGCCTTGTCTCGCTCAGATCATACTCCAACGCGGTCTCAAAATAGGTCCGCATGTCCTCATAGTTCCCCTCATAGTAGGCCAGCTCACCCAGGTAAAACCAGGTCTTTGCGTCCTCCGTGTCGAGCCGGAGCGCCTCAAACAGCCGGTATTCCGCCGACTCATAATTGCCCTCCAGGAGTGCCGCCACGCCGGCCATTTTCTGCATATGCTGCCACTCGGGCCAGAGGTCCGCCGCCTCCTTATAGAGAGCCGACAGCTGTTCCTCCGCCTCCTCCGAGCCGTCCTCGAGATAAGCCAGCTCTTTCAGAGCGTAATATTCGGCGCTTTCCGTATCCTGCTCCTCCAGGAGACTCAGCGCTTCCTCTGTTTTCCCGTCCTCAATCAGATCTTCGATTTCTTCATACGCGTCCTCATCCGCGGCCTCCTGCTCTGCCTGCGTTTCTGATTCCGAAGCCTTGGACATCCGGGTCATTGCCAGGTCACAGCCGACCACGCAAACAGCAATGATAATCAGAGCAATCAGAAATTTTTTCATTGTTCTCCACCTCCCCGCTATTCCACTGCTGCCTGCAGCTTGTCCAGAAGATTGCTGCAGTGGATATTGATGCCGTACCAGTCGTTTCCGTGATCTTCCTCTGGGAGAAGCGCCAACGCCTTCTGGCACGCTTCGATGCCCGCCTCATACTCTCCCAGCCTGTCATATTCTTTTGCCATGGCATACCAGACCGCAGGAATCTGATCGTTCAGTTCCCCCGCCCTCTGATAATAGATGACCGCGCTTTCCGTGTACGTATCGTCGTCGGTATTGGATGCAATGATGCCGCAGACATACCAGGCGCTTGCCAGCGCCGGGTTCTCATTCAGAACCTCTGTCATCAGGTCAAAGGCATCCTCCGGCTCGTCCAGGTGATCCGAATTGTAGGCCAGGTAAACCCCGTCCAGATAATTCCGGAAAAACGGGTTTTCATCAATCAGCGCATTCTCCTCGTCTGTCAGATCCTCATACACATCATACTGAAAACCGGTATATTTCGCATTGTCATTTAGCGTGAGGTATTCCAGCAGTTCAAACAACCAGGCATCCCGTAGCAAAACTGGCTGCAAACGAGAAAACTCCGGAAAGAGAACTCCCCGTCAGAGTTTCGATTACCGTTTGCGCCATATCAGGCAAAAGCCCGTCACAGACAGCTGCGATCATCAGCCAAACCATAATAGACGATTGTTTTTTCAAACAAATCCCTCCCCTCTTATATTCATAGCACAATCTCCCTTCTTAAAGATAGGTACATAATATTTGCTTTTTTTCAGCTTTGCAATAAGGTTGATTTTTACATTAAAAAATTAAATTGTAAAAATTCACATTATTGCCCGCGAAAAAATATGAGGAAATAGCTTAAACTTCCCACATTGCAAGCCCCTGTACATACAGCAACGGCCCGATGGACAACCATCGGGCCGCTCAGTTTTTCAGGCAACTCCAACTCACATCAGGAGCAAACTGGTTCTTGCAGAGCAATCTGAAGTACCATTAAAAAACCGCTTATTTTAATACCAGGAACGACTGCGCTTCCAGCGTAATCACTCCGTCCTCCGCCTTGCCGCTTCCAATGGAGAAAATCTCACTCCGACCCGCCGCGTCAACCGGCGCGCTCACGCTTTCCTCTGACGGATTGACCGCAAGAAGAAGATTACCTCTGCGATATACAAAAGGAAGCTTCCCGCTCTCAGCGTACACCGCCTCAAATTCCGCGTCCGCCTGCAAATCTTCCTCGGCATGCCGCAGCGCCAGCAGTTCTCTCACGGTATGAAGCAGGGAATCCGCGTCTGCCTCCTGCGACTCCACACTCGGCGCATCCGCCGCCGGGTCAACCGGAAGATACAGCGCATCCGCCTCACCCTCAGAAAATCCTGCGTTTTTCCCGTTTGTCCACTGCATGGGTGTGCGGGCGCCGGTGCGGAAGTATCCGCCCTCCTTTGTCGGAATCTCCTGATAGCGCATCCCGATCTCATCCCCGTAATACAGGAACGGAACGCCCGGCATGGTAAAAATAAAAGCATACGCAATCTTCAATTCCTCATCTGACAGGTTATATTTCGGACGAACCGTATCGTGATTACAGGTGATCAGACAGTAGTAACCGTCTTCCTTTGTCGCCTCATAATCCGGAAGATACTCCTTCAGGAAGCGGGTGATATCCCCGTGCGCGTCTTTCTTAAAGAAGCTGTTATCCTCCTTTAATCTCTCCGGCATGCCGTAATCACGCATCAGAGAGCTGTAACCGCTGTTCGGGCGATTCAGATAAAAATCCATATGGAACCCGGCCTTGAGCGACAGCTGCGGCTGCCCCCACTCGGCGACAATGGCCGCCTCCGGGTAATCCGCATCCAGCATCTCCCGCACGTTCCGCCAGATCGCGCAGATGCCGGACCGCACCTCGTCATCATTTTTTACCAGAGAATATGCCATATCCACGCGGAACCCGTCGCATCCGTGATCTAGCCAGAAGCGCATGACATCTTTCATCGCTTCCCGCGTCGCAACGCAGTCCGGGTGATCCGGCGGCAGCTGCCAGTCCTCCTTACAGTTCAGAAAACCATAGTTCAACGCAGGCTGGCACTTAAAAAAGTTCAGCATATAGGTGCCGTTGCGCTCACACTCCCCCCCGATGTACGGATATCCTGTCGCGGGCTGGAAGCAGAAATTTGTCCAGATGTAGCGGTTGGTAAACTCGTTCTTCTCCGCTTTCTGGCTCTCCAGAAACCACGGATGTTCCTCCGAAGTGTGCCCCGGCACCAGATCCAGCAATACGCGGATCCCTTTTTTGTGCGCCTCACCGAACAGACGATACAGATCATTGTTCGTCCCGTAACGAGGCGCCACTTTCTTATAGTCTCTCACATCGTAACCGGCGTCCTTAAACGGGGAATCAAAGCAGGGATTGATCCACAGGGCATTGCAGCCAAGCCCCTTAATGTAATCCAGTTTCTCAATGATCCCATTGAAATCTCCGATTCCGTCCCGATTCGTGTCGTAAAACGACTGCGGGTAAATCTCATAAAACACTGCATCCTTTAACCATTTCGGCATCTCTTTTCCCTCCTGAAAAATATTAGACTTTTCGCATTTAAAATTCATGCGGATGACGCAAACAGTACACCGCAGAACCTTAAAACCTTTCTGCTCGATAATAAAAATATAACATAAAGCCGCCCATGTTTCTTGCAAAATACTGCTAATTTCTAACACAATTCTAAGAAATTATCCTATATCCTCTCTTGCATTTCACCGGTAATTATGGCACTATAGCTGCAGCACAGTCCGCAGCATGTAATCGGGGAAACGATATTATGAAAAAACAACCGTCAGATTTCAGAGAAAAAGCCGCCCACGGGGACACCATGCTTCCCGTGAGTTACTATTGCAGCCGGATACCGGAAAATTTCCGCAACCTCTCCCTGCACTGGCACGAGGAAGTCGAGATCACTTATATCGAAAAAGGCAGCGCAGATTATACCATTAACTTTCAGACAACCACAGTCCGGGCGGGCGATCTGCTCCTCCTCTCGCCCCAGGTGCTCCACGGCGCTGCGGAAAGAGACGGGAATACTATGACCTCTCACAGCCTGGTTTTCCATCTGAACTTTCTGGGATGTCTGACGCCGGACGCCTGCACGGTAAAATTCCTGAATCCTCTCCTGACCGGGAAATACCGTTTCATCCCCATCCTTTCTCCAGGACAACCGGGCTATGAAGATGTCAGGCGCCTGTTTCTCGATGCATGCCGGGAATTCAACGATAAAAACGCAGCCTATGAGCTTCGTACAAGAGCGCTGCTCACCGAACTGTTATCCGAACTTTACCGCAAAGGATATATCGAAAAAACGGAGCGCGACACCGGCAGTCTGCACGCAGAGGAAAAACTGAAAGAAATACTGACTTATATCCAGAATCACTTCAGCGAGCCGCTCTCCATACGCGATCTGGCGGCCGTCTGCCATTTCAGTGAGACTTATCTGATGAATTTCTTCCGCAAACATACCGGCACCACCTGCGTGGAGTACATCAACCGCTACCGGCTCTCCATGGCAGCAGCCGCGCTGGAGGAAACCAACCTGCCCATCATGGAGATTGCGCTGGAAAACGAGTTTCGGAATATTTCTTATTTTAACAAGCTGTTTCGGGAGCGTTTCGGACGGACACCGGGAGAATACCGGAAAAAGGTCAGGGCTTGACCGCTTTCACAAAAACATGTATGATACTAAGCCAAAGGAGGAATACCAATGAGCTACACATACAAAACCAAAGGCACCTGCTCCACACAGATTGAAGTGGAACTGGACGGCAACATTGTAAAGAACGTAAAATTCACCGGCGGCTGCAACGGCAACCTGCAGGGCGTCTCCCGCCTGGTGGCCGGGCGCACCGTGGATGAAGTGGAATCCACGTTGGCCGGAATCCGCTGCGGATTTAAACCGACCTCATGTCCAGATCAGCTCTCCAAAGCGGTGCGCGCCGCGTATGAAGCACAGAAATAGCGGTCAGATTTTTTCAGGAAAAATCATCCCGGGATACTCTTTCTACCGTTTAAACCAGCCAGACCGGCACGATGTAGTTGTCCCTGTCAATCGCACCAATATCAGGTTTCATGCAGATTACTGCCCCCTTTGACCGGGGGGTAGATGATCTGTCCAGCAGCCGAAACACCTTTACTAACTCTGTCCCCGGATTTGATGACTTTTTAATTTCAATCGGATTCAGCACACCGTCATGTTCCAGCACCAGATCTATCTCTTTTGCATCCTTATCACGATAGTAATACATATAAGGTTCTACTCTGCAGCCCAGATATGACTTCCTGATTTCAGACACAACATAACTTTCCAGAAATGCGCCGTTCATCGCGCCGCTCTCCAAAGTTTCCGCACTGGTCCACTTAGTCAGATGGCAAACCAGTCCCATATCATAGAAATACAGTTTAGGTTTTTTGACCCGGCGTTTCAACATATTATTAGAATACGGATGCAGGTAAAAAATAATCCCCAGAGTCTCCAGAATATTCAGCCAGTCTCTGGCCTGTATCTGATTAATCTCCGCATCCCTGGCAATATCAGCTACATTTAAAATCTGACCGCAGCGTGCTGCTGCCGCCGTCATAAAGCGCAGGAATTTCAGGGAGTCAATGGCGTCTGAGAGTTCCCTTACATCCCGCTCTATATACGTATTCAGGTAGCTATTGTAAAAAATGGAATGGTTGCTGACCGTTCCGCTTGCCAGGGCAGGCATGGAACCCTCATAGATCCGGGTAAAAATGGCGCTTACATCTGCCTTCTCCCTGCCAATTTTTCTCTCCGACAACGCTTCCAGTTCCACCTGAAACGGTGTTCCCTGCCCGCCGTAAATCTCCAATTGAGACAAAGATGTCAGAGACAACACCGCGACTCTCCCGGCCAGAGATTCCTGTATACCGCGCATCAACCCAAATATCTGAGAACCCGTCAGCCAGAAGTCCCCCTGCGCATGCGTCCGATCCACATAAATCTTAATGTAAGGAAACAACTCCGGCGCATACTGCACCTCATCAATCAATACCGGCGGTTTATGCAGTTGAAGAAACAATTCCGGATCCGTCTTTGCCAGGCTTCTCTCATTCAGATCATCCAGCGTGACATATTTCCGATCTGTCCCTTCCATCAGCTTTTGCAGCATAGTCGTCTTTCCTACCTGTCTCGGTCCCGTGACAAGGACAATCGGATACTCTTTTGTCGTTTGCATAACGACATCTTCCAGATTTCTTTTAATATACTTCATAGGCGCTCCATTTTTTTCGGCTGATTTTTAATTATTTATAATAATAGCCGATTTTTCAGTATTATGCAAGCATCCGACTCTGTTTTTTACAAATTTGCCTGGTTCTGAATAAATACATATGATTCAGGGAAAAATCAATTCTTCCACCGTCACAAACTCATACCCCTCCTGCGACAGCTGATCGACCACCTGCAGCGCCGCCTGCACACTGGACTCCGAAGCATCGTGCAGCAGGATCACATCATATTCTTCCACGGTTTCCGTGATTCGCTGCACAACCACCGAGGCATCCCCGGTCGCCCAGTCCAGCGGATCGATATCCCACAAAACGGTAATCAGACAAAAATCGTCGTCGAGCGCAGACGGCCAGTTCCCGTAGGGCGGACGCACAAAAGCCGGCCACTCGCCGGTCAGGTCACAGATCAAATCTCCTGTACTCTGAATCTGCTCACAGGCTTCCGCCTCCGACAGCGCATTCAGATTGACATGCTCCCAGGCATGAATCCCAATCTCATGGCCGTCCGCGTACATTTCCTCCACGATTTCCGGGTTCAATGCAATCTGCTTCCCCAGGAGGAAAAAGGTAGCCTGCACGCCACGCTCCCTCAGCCCTTCCAAAAGCTGCGGCGTATAATCCGGATCCGGGCCATCGTCAAAGGTCAGCGCGATCTTTTTCGATTCTATTATTGCAGGCTCACTTTTTTTGTTTTCCCCTACAGATGCTTCTTCCTTATCTTGCAATACTCTGCCCTGCGTATCACTTCCATTCAAAACGTCTTCTTCCCAAACGACATTGTTCTGGTCTTTGCTCACCTGCAAGTCGGAAACTTCCTGTGTCCGATCATGCTCCCACAATTGTGACTGTTCCGTTGCAGACAATTTTCCGCAAATAAAAACACCGCAGATAAAAATCCCCAGCAGTATATCCGCAATCAACATTTTTCTCATAAATCTAAACCAATGCCTGCAGGTACCTCAATTTCAACATATGTAATCTATGATAAAAAAGAACTGCCCTGCTGCTTTCTTCACAGCTCACGCCAAAAAGGGAACTGCCCTACCATGTAAAGCAGTTCCCTTTCTCTTTAAACATAAAACATTGCATAACCCTGGGACAATAATACCATACTCATTTTCAACACGGTCATTCGTGTATACTCGCGCATATTTACCGCTTTACCCCTGCGGACAGATGGTCGCCCTCCACATCAATGAGAATCGTATCCTCCGCCCGGACCTGGTCAGCCAGTATCAGCTTCGCGGAGAGCGTCTCCACATGCTTTTGCAGGAAACGCTTCAGCGGCCGCGCCCCGTACACCGGATCGTAACCGTGCTCCACAATAAAGCTCTCCGCCTCCGGCGTCAACTCCACGGAAATCTCACGATCCCGCAGACGGTCATTCAGTTCGTTCATCAGCAGATGGATGATGTTCCCGATGTTGCCCTTTGTCAGCGGCTTAAAGAGGATAATCTCATCCAGACGGTTTAAAAACTCCGGCCGGAAGCTGGCGCGCAGCTCCTCCATCACCAGTTCCTCCGCCTCAGAACTGATCTCACCGTTCGCATCGATCCCCTCCAGCAGATGTGTGGAACCGAGGTTCGAGGTCATGATAATGATTGTATTTTTAAAATCAACCGTACGCCCCTGGGAATCCGTGATTCGCCCGTCGTCCAGTACCTGCAGAAGCACATTGAAGACATCCGGGTGAGCTTTCTCCACTTCATCAAAGAGGACAACAGAGTACGGCTTTCTGCGGACCGCCTCGGTCAGCTGTCCTCCCTCATCGTAACCCACATATCCGGGAGGCGCCCCGATCAGCCGCGATACGGAATATTTCTCCATGTACTCGCTCATGTCCAAACGGACCATGTTGGACTCGTCGTCAAAAAGGCTGGCCGCCAGCGCTTTCGCCAACTCCGTCTTACCGACACCGGTAGGTCCGAGGAACAGGAACGAACCGATCGGCTTCTCAGGGTCTTTAATCCCCGCTTTCGAGCGGATGATAGCCTCAGTAACTTTCGTTACACCCTCATCCTGGCCGATGACGCGCTTATGCAGTTCCTCATCCAGGTGCAGGGTCTTGTTGCGCTTACTCTCAGTCAGCTTTGCCACCGGAATACCGGTCCACCGGGAAATGATGCGGGCGATCTCATCCTCGCTGACATTCTCGTGAACCAGCGACATCTCTTTATTTTTAACGATCTCTTCCTCCGCGGCAAGCTGTTTTTGCAGCGCCGGCTTTTTGCCATACTGCAGTTCCGCCGCTTTGTTCAGATCGTAATTCTGCTCGGCCAGCTGAATTTCCTTATTCAGGCTCTCCAGCTCCTCGCGCAGCTTCTGCACTCGCTCGACCGCTTTTTTCTCATTGTCCCACTGGGCTTTTTTCGTCTGGAACTCATTGCGAAGCTCCGCCAGTTCCCGCTGCAGATTCTCCAACCGGTCTTTGCTCAGGCTGTCCTCCTCTTTTTTCAGAGCTGTCTCTTCAATCTCCATCTGCATTACACGGCGGTTCAGCTCATCCAGCTCTGTCGGCATGGAATCCAGCTCCGTCTTGATCAGCGCACAGGCCTCATCCACCAGGTCGATCGCCTTGTCCGGAAGAAACCGGTCGGAGATGTAACGGTTGGAGAGCACAGCCGCGGAAACCAGCGCACTGTCCGTGATTTTCACACCGTGGAACACCTCGTACCGCTCCTTTAACCCGCGAAGAATAGAAATCGTATCCTCCACCGTCGGCTCATCCACCATCACCGGCTGGAACCGGCGCTCTAAGGCAGCGTCCTTTTCCACATACTCCCGGTACTCATCCAGGGTCGTAGCTCCCACACAGTGCAGCTCGCCTCGGGCCAGCATCGGTTTTAACATATTTCCGGCGTCCATCGCGCCGTCCGTCTTTCCGGCTCCCACGATGGTGTGCAGCTCATCGATAAAGAGGATGATCTGGCCGTCGCTGGCCTTCACCTCATCCAACACCGCTTTCAGACGCTCCTCAAACTCGCCCCGGTACTTTGCACCGGCGAGCAGTGCTCCCATGTCGAGAGCAAACAGCTTTTTATCTTTCAGCGCCTCCGGCACATCGCCGCGGACGATACGCTGCGCAAGACCCTCCACCACGGCGGTCTTGCCGACACCCGGCTCACCGATCAGCACCGGATTATTTTTCGTTTTCCGGGACAAAATACGGATCACATTCCGAATCTCGCTGTCCCGCCCGATCACCGGATCCAGCTTCTGGTCGCGGGCGCGCTCCACCATGTCATAGCCGTACTTTTCCAGCGTATCATAGGTCGCCTCCGGGTTATCCGTAGTCACACGCTGGTTCCCGCGCACCGTCGAGAGCGCCTGCAAAAAACGCTCCCTGGTGATGCCGTACTCCTTAAAAATCTCTTTCAGCGCCGGGTTCGGATAGCGCAACATACTTAAGAATAGATGTTCCACCGAGACATACTCGTCTCCCATCTGCTTCGCCTCATCCTCGGCAGAGATCAGCACCTTGTTCAGCATCTGTCCGACATACGGCTGCCCGCCGGAGACTTTCACACGCTTCGCCAGATGGCGCTCCGCGTTGTCGCAGAAGTGCTCTTTGTTGATCTCCATCTTCTCGATCAATTTTAAAATCAGGCCATCCGGCTGGCGAAGCAGCGCCATCAGCAGATGCTCCTGCTCGATTTCCTGATTTCCGTACTCAAAGGCCAGCTTCTCACAATCCTGCACGGCCTCCAATGACTTTTGTGTAAATTTCTGGATATTCATAACACCACTCCTTTCAATGTCATAGCCTGGTTTTTATATCATAGGAGAAATCCTGTTATCCTATACGTTTAACAAGCTATTTCCTGTGACGTAAAAATCAAATTCATTTACTTATACAGGAAACCGTCTTTTCTGAGTAATATAACTTCTCTTCGCCTCCTGCTGTCCCCGTTATAGCACAAAAATTAGCACTCGTCAAGCAAGAGTGCTAATAATTTCTGAATTCTTTTGTTTTTTTAACCGAACTGCTATATTTTCCTCAAAACCTGCCGGCATCTTTCCGCCTTGCGCACATTTTTCCTACATGCGCTTCCTCGATTTTTTCCTCCCTTTTTGCTGCACTTGCCGCCGCTCTCTCATCTGCTCCATCCCTTTTCCCGCATAATCATCGCGGTAATCCAGATTCAGCTCATCCTCCATCGCCTTATCCTCCTCCCGCATATATTTACGAAACACTTTCTCGGTAAAGAGATTCATGCACAGTACAGAAAGCCCCGGCACGATAAAGAGCACCGGCCAGACTGCCATAATCAGCATCACTGATCCCAGGCCGATCACCGCCACTGCAATGGTAATATGAAGATGCAGAATCGCAAAGAGAAACGCGTTTTTCAGATGCACCTTAATCGTACCTTCAAAACGGGCGATGTGGGCAAACACCCAGAACGCATAGATACACAACAGAAAAAGCAGGACCTCAAAAAAGATCGCAAAGTTCGCGTATCCGGTGCTCGTCTCGCCCATATTATTCATATACCAATAATCCGTTGCAAACACCACCACTGCAGCCAGAAACACCAACGTAATCAATACCGACTGTTTCAGGTTTTCCCGGAAGCTCTGCCAGAAACAGCTCCAGACTTTCCCGCGTCCGTGCCGGATGCATTTGTTCACCGTGTAATAGAGCGCCACCGTTGACGCCCCCGATGTAACAATCAGAACACAGCCGATGATCCACAGAATACTGACCAGGATCAGATCTGTGCACTGGTAAAAAAAATTCAGGACTTTTTCATAGTTGATGCGCTTGCTCATACGTTCTCCTCTGAAGTTCCGATACAAATATCTGAGAGCATTTTTCCGCCGTACTATCGGAAAATGTACCGGACGATTTGCAAAAAAGGTTTTCGATACTCATCGCACGGGGTACGGACAGTACGGCTGTTACGTTCCTTACGCACCTCTGCGCATACCGGGCAGAAAGGCTCTGCATAACACAGAGCCTCCCCACCTGTAAAATTTCTCAATGTTGTTACTGCTAAATCAGGTATACCTGGCCCTCATAGGGAAGCAGTTTCCCGTCCGTCAGCTTCGGTTCTCCATCGTAGTTGCTGATCAGGAGCGTCGCCGCAGATGAATCCACGGTCTCCGGCACTGTAAAGGATACTTCCTTATCCGTAAAGTTCAGAACCACGAACAGCTTCGCCCCTTCGTAGTTGCGCTCATAGATATAGAGGCTTTCGTTCTCCGGTTCATACTCTTTAAAGTCGCCGTAAATCGCCACCGGTGTGCTTTTGCGCATACGGATCAGTCGCTGCATATAATGGAAGATGGAATCCGGATCCGCCAGGGCTTCTTTTGCGTTAATCTCCTTATAATTAGGATTCACTCTCAGCCACGGCGTCCCCGTGGTAAACCCGGCATTCTCCGTATCATCCCACTGTATCGGCGTCCGGGCGTTGTCACGCGCACGGTAACGGACATTGTCTAGCGTCTCCTCCGGATCCGCACCTCCCTTGACGACGCGCTCGCACCACATATTGTGGATCTCCACGTCATCATAGTCCTCGATGGAATCGAAAGATACATTGGTCATGCCCAGCTCCTCGCCCTGGTAAATATAAGGCGTACCCTGAAGTGTCAGCAGCATGGTGTAGAGCATTTTCTGGCTTTCCTTGCGGTATTCCCCGTCATTTCCCCAGCGGGAAACCGTACGCGGCTGATCATGGTTGGTCCAGTACAGGCTGTTCCAGCCTTTTCCGTTTAACCCATTCTGCCATTTGCTGAACACCGCTTTCAGCTCCGGCAGCGGCACCTCACGGTGCGCCCAGTGGTCGTTCTCCCCGCCATCGATCAGGTTCTGATCAAACTGGAATACCATGTTCAGCTCTTCCCGGTCGTTTCCGACATACTTCAATGCCTCCTCCAGAGACACACCGGACATCTCGCCCACGGTCATGATGTCGTATTTTGACGTCACTTTCTCATACATCTCATGATGGAACTCATGGATCCTCGGCCCATCCTGGTAAAACTCGGTTCCGATATTCTCATGGCCGGGTCCTCCGTCCGGAAGCCCTTCCACCTTGGAATAAAGGTTTGCCACATCCATACGGAACCCGTCAATGCCCTTGTCCAGCCAGAACTTTACGATATCATACACTTCCTCCCGGACTTTTTCATTCTCCCAGTTCAGATCCGGCTGCTTCCTTGAAAACAGGTGCAGGTAATACTGTCCGGTCGTCTCATCAAATTCCCACGCCGGTCCCGAGAAAAAGGAAGTCCAGTTATTCGGCTCCTTTCCGTCCCGCGGATCCCTCCAGATATAATAGTCACGGTAAGGGTTATCTTTTGATTTCCTGGATTCCAGAAACCACCTGTGCTCATCCGAGGAGTGGTTCACCACCAGATCCATGAGAAGCTTCATCCCTCTGGCATGGATCCCCTCCAGAAGCTCATTGAAATCCTCCATCGTCCCGAACTCATCCATGATGTCGCGGTAGTCCGAGATATCATACCCGTTGTCATCGTTGGGGGACTTATAACAGGGGGACATCCAGATCACATCCACCCCAAGTTCTTTGATATAATCCAGTTTAGAAGTCACGCCTTTCAGATCACCGATACCATCCCCATTGGAATCCATAAAACTTCTCGGATAAATCTGATATACAACTGCTTCTTTCCACCACTTTTTTTCCATAAAACATACTCCTTCTGTCATAACGGTTCCATACCCTGGCGTCATGCATCACAAAATCCTCTGCATTCAACTTCTCTGTCAGCGCACCGCCAAAATCGTTTTGCCAGAACCTTTCAATAGTTACAATAATAGAAATCAACCTTTCACCGCGCCGTCCGCGATACCGGAAACAATTTGCTTCTGGCACAGCAATACGATGATCAGCGTCGGGATGATCACGATCACGGAAGCCGCGCAGATCTGGCCCCAGTAGACCGTAAACTGATCCTGCAGATAACCCAGACGAACCGGCACCGTCTGCATACTCTCGTTCACGTTCATGGTACAGGAGAGCAGGTACTCATTCCACGCGGAAATGAAAGTCATAATCGCTGCGGTAAAAATGCCGGGCGCTGCAAGAGGAAACACCACTTTCCACAAGATTCCCATGGAAGTACAGCCGTCCACCTTGGCGGCATCCTCCAGTTCCAGGGGAACCTGATTAAAATGCGCGATCAGAATCCACACGGCCAGAGGCAGTGTGATGGTAGAATAAGCCAGGCTGACCCAGTAGCTGTTCAGCATGTTCAGCTTATAAAACATATTGAACAGGGGGCCCACCATGGTCATCTGGGGGAACATGGACACGCCCAGGATAAACGCCATAAGCATCGTCTTGCCCTTAAACTTGAATCTGGAAATGATATAAGCGGACATGGACGCCACCACTACCACATAAATCATTGTGATAGTAGACATAACAAAGCTGTTTTTCACCGCCCTCATGATGCCCTTTTCCTGAATGACGATGCGGAAATTCTCCAACGTCGGATTGTCAGCAATAATCTGATAGCTGTGCGCACTGAAGATCTCCACTTCCGGTTTAAAAGAGGTAATCACAATCCAGAAGAAAGGGAAAATGGTAATCACCAGGAAAACCGCGACAAAAATCCAAACCGCAATCTTCAGACCCTTGCTTTTCGATAAACTTAACATTGATCTTCTCCCCCTTTCCTAATCGTCATTGCTGATCAGCTGTGCGCCGAGCAGTTTGATGTATAACAGAGCTATAAGGAAGATACAGATTGCCATGGCGATAACAACCACGGATCCATATCCATAATTGCTCTGGCTGAACATTAGTTTATACGCATAGACAGAAAGTGTCTCTGTCCCGTTTGCCGGGCCGCCGCCGGTCAATATCGCGATCAAATCGTATACGCGGAAGCCGTCCATCGTACGGAACAGGAGAGCAACCACCAGGCTGGGCTTCAGCAGCGGCATCGTGATGCGGAAGAATGTCTGCATCGGCGAGGCACCATCCAGAGCCGCACTCTCATACAAAGTCTTGTCAATGACCTGCAGACCTGCCAGCAGAAGCAGCGCCATGTAAGGCGTCGTCTTCCAGACATCGGCGATAATAGCGGAAGCCATGGCGCCGTTGGATGTCAGAAGCATCGCCGACTGTTTCGGGATAATGTGAAGCACCGTAAAGATCTTCGAGACCACACCGTAGCTGCCGTCGTACAGGTATCCCCAGATTGTGGCGGATACCGCCGTCGGAATCGCCCACGGAATCAGGCCGGTCGTCCGGACAAGGCCGATGCCCTTGATCGCCATGTTCATGATCATGGCAAGCGCAAGGCCGAGCACCAGCTCACAGGCCACGGAAATCACGGTGAAGACCGCCGTATGGGCCAGAGCTTTCCAGAAACGGCTATCCTGAATCAGGGTCGCATAACCGCTCCCGCCGATAAAGTTGGAACTGACCTTACATGTCTCCATCTCTGCCAGAATCGTCTGGATGTTCTCCGCATTATAAAACGCCAGATCCGGATTGTTTTCATAGATAGTTGTCAGCCTTTCGGAAATGTCAGCGATAAACGCCTCCACTTCCTCCATTTCAGAACTGGACACTTTCACAGTACCGGTCGCGTCCGCGTACTGCGCCTGCATCTCCTCTGCCTCCGCAGCAATCGCCTCAAATTCGGCGACATCCTCGTCACTCAGCCCCTCTACCGTCTTATCAGAGGCGATAAAGTAGCTGACATATCCGCAGTCCTCCGCGAACAGCTTCTCGTTCAGCTGTTCTGACAGATAAAATCCGTTCAGCTGCTGGTCGTTCGTCCTGTAGTCAAAGAATGAGTAAAAAACAGACGCTACTATGGGGTACACGGAAAAGATTCCCAGGAAGACAAACAGCGGAACAAGAAATAAAAATTGTTTAAAGCTTAACCTTCGAATCATTTATCTCTCTCCCTTCAAAAAAGAGATGCCGCATCAAGCACATAAATATGAAGCACTCAACGCGGCATCCCGGTTTCTGCACGAATCACTCATGCAATCTGTCAGAATTATTCAGCCAGCAATGCCTCCACCTCGGAAACCGTAGTCTCCAGGTCAGCCTCGCCGGACAGATAAGTATGGATAGAGATCTGAAGCGCGTCAGACAGCTCGTCATAGTTGTCAGAAGAAGGTCTCGCAATGGTGTTCTCCAGAGCGTTCAGGAATCCCTCTTTGGATAGAAGCTCGTTTGCTTCCAGCACGTCTGCATCCTCAAGGTATGCATTGTAGCCGGGTACATATCCGCCGACAGAGCAGAAAATCTTCTGGCCTTCGCCTACGGTCAGATAGTCAAGAAGCGCCCACGCGCCGTCCTTGTTCTCGCTGTTCGCGTTGATGGCAAGCAGCCAGCCGCCGATGCAGGAACCGCCCGGAAGAGGAGCGATCTCAGTCTGATCCTGGCCGACTGTCGTCTCGTCTGTCAGGTTGCCCCACTGATACGGCCAGTTGCGGGCGAATACGGTCTCGCCGTTTACATAGCTGTTCAGGGTCTCTGTCTCCTGATATACCAGAATGTCATCCGGTGTAGCGGCGGAATCTACCATGTTCTTCATGGCCTGAAGACCGCCCTCGATATCTGTGAAGTTCGCGGTGTACTCATTCGCGTTGCAGACAAGGCCTTCCACCTGGTTTGCCTGGAATGTAATACCCATGGATGTGCCGTCCGTACCCATGTAAGACTCAGCCATAGCCTGCAGATCAGCCCATGTATAATCGCCGCTGATCAGAGTCGCCGCATCCTCCTCGGAAACAATATCGCTTCTGAAATAGAGAACGCCGAAGTCCGGATAAAGCGGAAGCGCATAAGTCTTCGCACTGTATGTACCTGCCTGCAGGGAACCTGCGTTGTACTCTGCCTGTGTCCTTCCGGCTTCCTGCATATAGCTGTCAAGGGGCTCAATGTAACCGGCCGCCGCCATATCGCCTGCCCAGCAGGTATCAATAGCCATGACATCATACTCGGAACTGCCTGCCGACAGAGCCGTGTTCAGAATGTTACGGTTCTCATCTGTGTCGTTGGAAGCAACAACCCACTCTACACTGTACTCATCCTGAGATGCCTCAAAAGCCTCGATCGCTGCCTCGATCGCGCCGTTGCCGTCGTCAGAACGGAAGAGAGTGATCACAGTCCTGCCGTCGCTGTCCGAATCCGAAGACTCAGTCTCAGCGGTCTCCGCCTCCGCTGAAGTGTCTTCCGTCTCGGCCGCGGCAGATGTCGTGTCGTCCGTCGTCGTCTCGCTGTCAGAGCTGCTGCCGCATGCCGCCATGGAAAAAGCAAGCGCTCCAACCAGCATAATTGATAATACTTTCTTCTTCATTGTTTTCCTCCTTTTTATTATTATCAATCTCTCTGCTGCAAACGGATACGGCGTCGGCAGTCAGTGCCGTATTCCGTTCACAGCTTGTACACAAAACAATATAACTCTCTCTGTTCAATTTGTCAATTATTTCAACGTTTTTTTATATTTTTCCGTGATTTTTTCTCAGGAAAATAAACTACCTGCACCCCAAAAACCTTAAATTCTAAACTAATACCCGCTTTTCCCCGATAAATTCGTCAGAATCACCGCTTTTCTGTCGGTTCAGAAGTTACAATTGACTATTCCTCCGGATTTTCGTATACTCAGTCTGTCGGACATTTCCTTTCAGGAAGCTGCGGCACTTTTATAAAAGGAGGATTACTCATGAAGAAACTGACTCTCGGCAAAAGCGGCCCTGTCATCCCCTCCATCGCCATCGGCTGCATGCGGATCGCGGATATGGAGGAATCTGCTCTTATCTCTCACATTTCATTCTGCATGGAACACGGTCTGAATTATTTTGACCACGCGGATATCTACGGCGGAGGAGAATGTGAGACCCTGTTTGGAAAAGCGTGGAAAAAGACCGGATGCAGACGCGAAGATATGATATTTCAGTCCAAATGCGGTATTGTTCCGGGAACCATGTATGATTTATCTGCGGAACATATCTTTCGTTCTGTAGAAAATATTCTGAAACGTCTGGATACAGACTATCTCGATGTGCTGCTTCTGCACCGCCCGGATGCGCTGATGGAACCGGAGGAAGTGGCGAAAGCATTCGACCGGCTGGAGCAAAGCGGAAAAGTACGGTATTTCGGCGTATCCAATCAACGGCCCAGCCAGATTGAGCTTCTCAAAAAATACGTCCGGCAGAATCTTCTCGTGGATCAGCTCCAGTTCAGCATCCCTTTCTCAAACATGGTAGCTGCCGGTATGGAAGTAAATATGCTGACAGACGGAGCGGCCGACAGAGACGGCGGCATTCTCGACTACTGCCATTTAAATGATATCACGATCCAGGCATGGTCCCCGTTCCAGAGCGGCTCGAAGAAAGGCATTTTTATAGGAGATAACGAGAACTACCCCGAACTGAATCAGACGCTTCGCGATTTAAGCGAAAAATACCGGGCTACCCCGACAGCCATCGCTTCCGCCTGGATATTCCGGCATCCCGCCGGCATTCAGATGATCGCAGGCACAACGAAAACCAACCGCCTGGAGGAAATCATACGGGGAAGCGAGATCACACTGACCAGAGAAGAATGGTACAGATTGTACCTCGCGGCGGGACATATGCTGCCGTAAATCGAGGCAAAAATTATCTCGGTATATCGGTATCAACATACCCACAGCAAATAAAGTGTCGCTCTGCGACACTTCGCGCGCGAGCGGTTGCATCGCAAAATTTCCTATCCGCAAGCTGCGGGTCTGCCCCGCGGGCACATCCTCACGGAGTGTTTTATTTCATAGGACGAACTTTCCTATGAAATAAACACTCCTGACTGCCAGCTGTCGAGATCCGGCAATCAGGATTTTTTCCTATTTATTTCGTGAACCTGTACTAATAATATGCGCAAGCAGCCCTTTACATCCCGCCATGACATCCCGAAAGGTCGCGTCAAAATCGCCGGTGTACCACGGATCCGCCACATCCCGGTCTTTTCCGGCAAACTCCAGCATCTTATAAATTTTATCCTGTGGGTCTCCGCCCGCGATGCGCTCCATATTGCGGATGTTCGCCCGGTCCATCCCGACCAGATAATCATACTCCAGATAGTCCCGGCGTGTCATCTGCACCGCCCGGTGCGGAATCAGGGGGATCCCCTCCTCAGCCAGCTTCCGCTCTGTGCCGTAGTGGGGCGGGTTGCCGATCTCCTCACGGCTGGTCGCGGCGGAGTCGATGAAAAACTCATCCTCCAGGCCAGCCTGCTCTGTTAACCAGGTAAAAACGCTCTGAGCCATTGTGCTGCGGCAGATATTGCCGTGGCAGATGAATAGTATTTTTATCATCCTTTTTCATTCCTTTTCAAATCTTGTTATTTCCCGAAAAACCCAGTGTTGTCAACGGTTTGCGATGGGTTTATGGATTTTTAATATCTTATCGAAAATTGATGTATTTTAATATGTTTTTGTCTCGGAAAGGTGCAAAATAAGGTGCAAATTCACTGTCTGTGCACCTCGGCCTTTTTGCACCTTTCGTGATCACTCATCATGAATCTGAACTCAGAATACCATATTATCCCTCATTTGCCAACCGTTTTACTTCCTCGCTGGCTTCATCAAATCCGAGATGTGTGTATGTATTCAGGGTCACACCAATATTGCTGTGTCCCATAATGTACTGCAGTGTCTTCGGATTCATCCGTGCCGCTGCCATCCTGCTACAGAAAGTATGTCTGCAGACATGCGGCGTCACTTTCGGCAACGGTACTCTATATATCTTGTTGTATTTCTCACAGATGTGCTGGAAATACTTCTCCCAGTGCAAAGCAACCAAAGGCATCCCATTCTTATCCAGATATAAGAACCCTGCATATCCATCTATCATTGGCTCTACTTTCGGATTTTTTCTATTACTTATAATCCGTCGAAAAGCTGCGGCTACTTCCTGTGTCATGGGAATCTGCCTGGTTCCGCTTTCCGTCTTCGGTTCCACGATCTTATAACCTACCCGCGCATATCTCTGTAACTGATGATCCACATTGATTTTCATGTGCCTAAAATCAATGTCTGAAACTGTCAGCCCCACAAACTCAGAGATGCGAAGTCCGGTATTAAAGAGAATATAAATACCGTCATAATATCGGTTGAAATGCTTATCCTCTGCTACGAAGCGCATGAACTTTCTCTCTTCGTCTCTGGTCAAAGCCTCCCTAGTGACACTGTCATTATAAATAACAGATGCCAGTTCAAAACCAAAAGGATTCTTTCGAATCAGGTCATCATCCATAGCCATCTGGAACGCCGGGCGCAGGACACCGTGTATGGAACGAATCGTACTGAATCCCATGCCATTTTTCTGAAGCTGAATCAGCCAGAGTTTAGCATCTGAAATCTTCACCTGATCTATCCGTTTGCTGCCAAAAGGGTCTTCTTTCAACAGATTAATCACCGTACGGTATCCAGCTTCTGTACTGGGGCACACGCCCATCTTGAGGGAAACATACTTCTCCACCAGTTCCAGCACCGTGTGGTTACCGCCATTCGGAACAATCTTATCAAAAAGATCTGCTGCAATCTGCTTTTCCTTCTCCCGTAAAGATGGCTCCATCTTTTTTCCCGCAGGCATTCTGTCGTTCCTGTCTAACCGCCAAGAATACACATACTGCTCCTGACCGTTTGCATCCAGGTATTTGTAGCGGTACCTGCCATCTGATTTCTGAATTTCTCCGTTGCGCAGGACTCTGCCGCGCTTGTCTCGTCTCTTTACGCTCATTAGTCTTCTCCTTTGCTTTGCATGTAAGAAATGAAAAGGCTCCGGCAAGAAATTTTCTATTCTGCACTGGAGCCTTTCTAGCAGCTTCTCAAACTACATTTGCGTGATCAATAAAATGTTCAAACTGCTTGCGTTTGATTTGTGTACGGTTGCCGACTGCAAGAACAAAGTCTGCATTCGGATTTTCTGAAACAATCTGACGAATTCGTGACTGACCGATGCGAAAATACTCGGCAGCCTCCTCGATTGATAATGTATATTTTTCCCATAAAGGTATCGTCTGTTTCATCGCATTCTGTTCTCCTTTCAGTTATCAAACCTTTTCAGTCACCGTCTATCTGCTCCGAATTTTCATAGATGCAAAACCAGTTTTTGGCAGCGCTAAAGGAAGTGAAAAAAGAGATCGGCAGCGACCTCGCTGCTTCACAGAAAATATCAGCGGAGATCACAAAGAAAATGTTTGCCGAACTGACAAAAGGACAGGATATGAGGCATCCGTCTGTCACACCGGAGCAGGTCGCAGACGCGGTCACCGGCACGGTGTCCGGCATGGACGGTGTCGATGAAGAAGCACTGGAGCAATTCAACCATGCACTGGTAAGCCTCATGCAATCCACACTACAACCACCGCCGCAGGGGAATGGCCATGCAGACCAATGAGCAGTTCTGCCGCCTGGCACAGCGGGGCGATACTTCTGCCCTTGACGCTTTGCTTGAAAAGAATTGGGGATTTATCCGGAAGACCGCGATTGAAATTTATAAGAGTCATAATCTCGATGAAAGCGATATGAATATAGAAGTGGCTGACCTGGTGCAGGAGGGAAGCATCGGCCTGCTAAAGGCGATTCCGCTTTTTGACGGGGGACGCGGCATTAAATTTTTGACCTATGCGGCACCGGCGATCCGGAACTCCATGGCCGACCTGATCCGCCAAGCCGTGCAGCAATTCGAGCAGCAGATGACAGATGCCGATAAAGATTTTCAATTTCAGCGTGTCCGTCTCGACGATATCTTAAACGACGAGGAAAGGCTCCGCCGGATCGAAGCGATTGCCGACCCTTATGCAAAGTTGCCGGAGCAGGTCGTGATCCGAAAAGAAGAAATACAGGAATTATATTCTGCCCTGGAAAAACTGAGCGCCAGGGAGCAGACCTACCTTCTCTACCGGTACGGCTTTACTGACGACATCGAGCACACAATATGCTATCATATCTCAAGACAAGGGATGATGACTATGGATATTGAAAGAATACATATTTATATATAGAAAAATTTTAGTTGATTTTCCGACTGACATTGCGTATACTACAAATAGAAGTAGGAATGCTTCTCGTGTAGCGGCACGTAAAAGCTGTACTGCGCTTGGGCAGGGTAATTCCAAGGCTGTTTAGATGTTCGGAAGGACATCGCGCCCACACCTGGGAGATATGGTGAGTCCGCGCCGGGGACTTTAATTTCCGGCGGCAACAGATGCCCGGAAGGGCATCGCGGCTGACAGCCAGCAGAAAACCGCTACTTTGATTACAGGCGCCGGGTAGCAATACGTTACCCGGTGCATTCTATATCCATTTCCTTATATCTTTTGACAACGCGGAGAACACTTCATCATGAGCAGGAAACAAGATCGAATTGATATTTCACTTCAAATAAAATCAGCCGCCTCTTTATACAAACAACATCTTGTCGGCAGAAAATTCATGTATGTTTTCGACAGCAGATACATAGAAGTAATATTCAAAAAAGAAAATTTCCGACATCTGACTGGTATTGATACAAATTTATCTGCAAATCAATTCTATCAGTATGCAACAAAGGGCAAGCTGGAAGCTTCACAGATCTGGTTTAGCCCTGCTCATCCATATGATCTTTGTATCCGGAAAGTACAGCACCTAGGAGATATTGCGACTATGGCAGGCTCTGAATGCTTTTTATTGGAAGAAGTGAAAACTGATACTATGACATATAAGTTCGGAACCACAGATCTCGAATTTACTCTTTGCTTGAACAGGGAAAAAGATCAGAATGGTATAAACAAAAGCGAATGCTACGTTGTACAGTCGCTCCGCGATGAGGACTGCTTCTCCAAAAGCACCGAAGCGTATGAAGTAACACACATATTCTCAAAGAAAAACGACGAAAAAGCATACAACGATCTCCTTTTTATGGATCGTTCTGCAAGTATGGATTCTGTGCCTCAAGAAGTTATGAATATGCTTAACAAGAATCTATTGTCTGATACATCAGCAAAATAAACTGATATAAATGTCAGGAAATTAAATTTTTAAAATCATCTGCAAATCCGGCTCTCAAAATTGGTAAATCGTTGGTAAATTAACTCTCGAACCCGAAAAAGTGTTGATTTTTCAGGTTTCGTCCGCCATGGGGTATATCCTGCCGTGGCAGACAAACAATACTTTTATCATCTTTTTATAAGTCCTCATTTCTTCTCAAAAGTCCCGGAAATCATTGAAAATGCCCGATTTTGCAGGGGATTGTCCTCCTTTATTCTACCTCAATCATCTGTGCGTCTTCTTTGCGGATAGAAAGCTCGTAGCCCCGTACGTTCACTTCAACCGGATCCCCAAGGGGAGCTACCTTACGGACGTATACCTCAACGCCCTTTGTAACGCCCATATCCATAATCCGGCGTCTCGTGGCTCCTTCCCCGTGAAGTTTGACCACCCTTGCCGTTGCCCCTATCGGGACATCCCGTAATGTCTTCATAATAAAAACCTCCTATTTCTTTTTCCATTTCAGCAGCAGTGCTGAATTTATAATCACTAAAACCGAGCCGGCATTATGTACCAGCGCACCGACAACCGGATTTAATGTCCCGATAATTGCAAGAATAATCGCGACAAAGTTAAGCGTCATGGAAAATGTCATATTCAGCTTAATCGTCTTCATCATCCTCTTGGACAGCGCGATCAGGTGCGGCAGCTCCTTTACCTCATCGTCCACCAGGGCGATATCCGCCGCATCGACTGCAATATCACTTCCCACGCCGCCCATCGCAATTCCGACATTCGCTTTTTTCAGAGCGGGCGCATCGTTTACGCCATCGCCGATCATGCAAACAGCTTCGTCCTTTTTCTGATAATCATCAATCTGGTTCAACTTATCCTCCGGCAGGCACTCTGCATGGATCTCCTCAATATGAAGCTGCCCTGCTATGGCAGAAGCGGCTCTTTCGTTGTCGCCGGTCAGAAGAACGGGCTGCACACCCAGACCTTTCAGTGCATTGATCATACCGGGACTTTCGTCACACACCGTATCCGACAGGACAATGTATCCGCTCAGGCGGCCGGAAACCGCAAGATAAGTAACGGTACATCCTTTCGACAAATACTGATCTGCATCGGCAAGCACAGTCTTCGGCACATCTATCTTTTTCTCTGTGAGCATTTCCAGATTGCCTGCAAGAATATCTTTTCCACTCACCTCTGCTCTAACACCGCGTCCCGGCAACATCTGAAAGCTTTCACATGGGAAAAGTTCAGCATTATTTTCTTGTTTATACGAGCGGACAATCGCTTTTCCCAGAGGATGTTCGGAAAGCTGTTCTGCCGATGCGCAGAGGCGGTATAACTCTGTATCCTCAAGCCCGTCATCGATGCTTCCAACCTCTACAACCTGCGGCATCCCGTAAGTCAGCGTTCCCGTCTTGTCAAAGGTAATTTTAGTGACAGACGCCAGTCGTTCCAGAGCGTCGCCTTCCCTCACCAGAAAACCGTGTTTTGTGGCGTTCCCGATCGCTGCCATGATCGCCGTGGGCGTGGCAAGCACAAGAGCGCACGGGCAGAACACGACCAGAATCGTAACCGCACGGATAATCTCCCCGCTGAAGAACCATGTCAGGGCGGCGGCGGAGAGCGCAATCACGACAATCCAGGTCGCCCAGCGGTCGGCCACGCCTACGATTTTCGCTTTTCCTGCGTCTGCCGACTGCACCAAACGGATCATTCGCTGGATAGAACTGTCCTCCCCAACCTTTGTCGCCCGCATCTCAAAAGCGCCGAACTGGTTGACCGTACCGCTTTTCACCTCATCGCCGACCGTTTTGTCTACGGGCAGGGATTCCCCCGTCATGACTGCCTGATTGACGGAAGTCTGCCCGGAGATAATCACACCATCCACGGGGACTGTCTCTCCCGGAAAGACACGGAGCAACGCATCCACGGGGACTTCACTGGCAGGAATGATTTTCTCCGTTCCGTCTGTAAGAATTCTTGCGGTCTGCGGAGTCAGATGCACCAGCTTTTCAATACCGGCTCTTGCCCTCGCAACCGTCAGGTCTTCCAGCAACCCGCCCAGCTGCATGATAAACGCGACTTCGCCGGCAGCGAAATCCTCGCCGATGCAGACGGATGCGATCAGCGCGATCGACACCAGCACATCCGCTTTGATATCAAAAGCCGTAACCAGCCCTATGATTGCTTCCAGGATAATGGGAATGCCGCAAAGGATAATCGCGATCCATGCCATATCAAAAGGGAAAGGAGACAGCTTCAGAAGGCTGCAAAGAATTGCCGCTCCCGATACCACAAGGCATACAACATCTTTTTTTACCCCGCCCAGTTCCAGCAGGTCTTCCAGTTTCTCCATCACTCTCTTCATCTCAGATCTCATCCTCCCTGTGCATGCCGTATCCGGCAACCTTTTCAAAACTGTCGTCGCTAAGTGCATGGCCCAGACGGCGTCCTTCCGTTTGCGCCGTAACCGGATCAATCCCTGCCATCAAAAGATTCTTCTCGAAAAAAAGGTGCTTTCTCCGTGTATTTTCTGCTATTGCCCTTCCCGCATCCGTCATATGGAGGCAATATTTTCCGTCTGTAAAAATAAGGCCATCGTTTTCCATAGCGATGACAACCTGGCTGACACTGGCTCTCGAAAACCCCATAAACGACGCGAGGTCGGAAGACCGTACGTCATTTTTCTTTTCCCGGAGCAGGGACAATGCTTCCAGATAATCCTCGCGGGATTCCAGGCTGATCTGTTTCATGCGGTTTTTTTGAATATCATTCATTTCATAGCCCTTTTCTGATAACGTATGGTATTATACCTATGCAGGTATGGGCTATATTATACATATAGGGGTATGGGAATGTCAATAGAAATGGATGAAGATTAGGTGGTACTTACAAAAAATTTTGATAAAATAAAGTGTTGCCCTGCGACACTTCGCGCGCGAGCGGTTTCCTTATATCTTTTGACAACACGGAGAACATCTCGTCATGAGCAGAAAACAAGATCGAATTGATCTTTCACTTCAAATAAAATCAGCTGCCGCTTTATTCAAACAACATCTTGTCGGAAGAAAATTCATGTATGTTTTCGATAACAGATACATAGAAGTAATATTCAAAAAAGAAAATTTCCGGCATCTGACTGGTATTGATACAAATTTATCTGCAAATCAATTCTATCAGTATGCAGTAAAAGGCAAGCTGGAGGCTTCATAGATCTGGTTTAGTTCCGCTCATCCATGGAAAGACCGTTCTCCAGCATTTCGCGCACCAATACTCGTTCGTTCCGATTAAAAGCGGTATTGCAAACCGCAGGATCAGGGGAAACGGCTTTCCCTGTGTCATGTCTGATGTTCTCATATTCTTCCGGCTTCTCCCACAGCATCTATTCGGCCGCTTGTTGTTCCACCTTCTGCTTTACATGAATCCCGTTAACGATCATCTCGTTGGTCAGAGGGATCACCAGGCACGGAACGCCGTCAACCATCCGGGTCTCCACTATATCCGCGCAGTCCGCCTGCACTTTTACTGTCACTTCCGGCGTCTTCACCTCGAAAGTTTTCGTATCGGTAATGTGATTCGCCATAACTGTCTCCTGCGCGCCAATCTCCGAATCATACTCCTGCTCAAACTGCTCCATATTCTCCTCCGGGGCTCCGCACCGCTCCAGCAGCCTCCGGACATCCGACTTATCCAGCCTGAGAGGCTCCGGATCATCCGATTTTTCTTCTATCATCTCATTTAACGTGTCATGAATCTGAAGCACGGTATCGTATACACATTCATCCCCGAGTGCATCCTCAATGATAGACTGAAACGACTCTTTCTGCTGCGGCGCGGGCAGCGGCTGGGTGCAGCCCAGAAACTGCTCGATCATCTCCGAGCAGAATTCTTTCGTGTTTTTGGAATAAAAAAGCAGACTATGTAAATCCGTGTTCCTGTCATTGAACGCCGGAAACAGGAACGCCTGCTCCGGCATGCCGACAATCCAGTCCCGGATCCGATCCTGAAAACTGTTGGTCTCGGCATTGTAACTGAGACCGGCCTTAGAAAGCTCTACCGGACACAGGCAGCAAAGGATAAAATTATAAACGTAATCAGACGCATCCTCCATCTCAAAGCCGTCGGCGGCTTTCGCAGGAATATCATACGCCCCGTGGATCAGCAGGATCAGATAATTTTCCGGATGGTGCCATGTCCCGATCACCCGGTCGTAAAACGCTTCCAGGGCATCGTCATCTTTTAATTCCCCATCACGCAAAATAAGCAGGTCTTTCTGGGTGCCGTCTCCCATTTCCTGTTCCAGCGGGAACTCCAGGTTCAGCAGATTCTTCCCGATCGCTCCGGAAAATGCCTTGCGGAAGATATCCAGATACTTATACATTTCCTCCTCCGGAATGGAAAGAAAAGGTTCCTTAAACTGCAGCACTTTTTCTTTTTCCGCATTTACATAGCACCCGGCCATGCGGGTGATGCAGCATCTTTCTTTTGTAAATAGTTTCTTTATCTCTGACACTTCATATTTGTTCATGGTCTCACGCTCCGATCTGCCGGTTGACTTCCAGCTTATCCAGAATTCCATTCGCATTGACTCCGGGATGTGTGACATAAATTCTGCAGATTTCTTCCACGAAAGAATCTTCCAGATTCATTTCGCCCGCAATCTGAGCAACGGACCTGCCCCGCTTCATACCGGCAAGGATTCCGTCAATCAGCCGAAAGAGTTCCCCGGAGGACAGATCCAGCGGATTGGTTCTGCGTTCTCGATTGTCCAGGCCAACCTCCGCATCTGCAGCATCTGACTTCCCTGTTTCCGATGAGAATCCGGATGGATCCAGGATGATTTTTTCCACCCGCCGGGTTTCCCCTTCTATGTGCAAAACGGCCATGGTCAGTTCCCGGTGAAATTGTCTGCGCCCGCAGGATCCGGGATTCAGCCACAAACGGCCGTCTGTCTGCTCTTTCTGAAATCTGTGCGTATGTCCGAAAATTACGATATCACAATCATCCGGAATCACAGCTTTTTTCCGGTTATGAACTACAAAAAAAGGAACCTGCGCAAGCACAAACTCCAGCGTATCCGGAATATTCTCCGCCCAGTCTCCATCCGCATTGCCGCGCACCAGATAAAAGGCAGCGCTGTCTCGCAGATTTTCTTTTATCCGCGCCAAAAGCTTCGAGCTGCTGAGATCTCCGGCGTGAATCACCGCGTCCGCCATGCGAATTTGTCCGAGAACTTCCTCCCGCAACACATCATGTGTGTCTGAAATCACCGCAATACGCATATTTTTATCCCTTTTCTCCAAACGCAATGGCGCTATGCCAACGCCCCTCCGACGCTCACAATATCTGCACATTCGAATCGTTCGAAACCGTGTAATTCTCCACACACGCTCCATCACTCCTGCCTCACTGCACCGACGAGGTCATTGAGATCCGAAATCCCGTTTTTCACCAGATAGCGCTCTATGCCATCCACAATCTCCATGGTGACCGCCGGGTTTGTGAAATTAGCTGTGCCGACACAGACCGCTGTGGCGCCCGCGAGGATCATCTCCAGCGCATCCTCTGCGCTGCAGATGCCGCCCATGCCGATAATCGGGATGCTGACCGCCTGCGCAGCCTGGTATACCATCCGCACCGCAATCGGATGCACGGCCGGGCCGGAAAGCCCGCCGGTTTTGTTCGCGATGGCAAAGGTCCTCCGATTCACATCAATCTTCATACCGGTCAGCGTGTTGATCAGCGAAACCGCGTCCGCGCCTCCCGCCTCCGCGGCTTTCGCCATGACTGTGATATCCGTCACATTTGGACTCAGCTTCATGATAACCGGTTGGCGCGCCGCTTTTTTACAGGCTTTTGTGATGGCCTCCACGGCTTTCGGATCCTGTCCGAAAGCAATGCCGCCCTCTTTCACATTCGGGCAGGAAATGTTGATCTCCAGCATGTCCACCGGCTGATCGGCAAGGCGCTCCACCACGTCACAGTAGTCTTCCTCAGATCTGCCGCAGACATTCACAATGATTCTCGTATCATATTGCTTTAAAAACGGGATATCCCGCCGGATAAACACATCAATGCCCGGATTCTGCAGTCCGATCGCGTTTAACATGCCGCCATGCACTTCCGCAATCCGCGGCGTCGGATTCCCCGGCCACGGGACATTAGCCACGCCCTTGGTGACGACGGCGCCCAGGCGGTTCAGATCCACAAATTCTGAAAACTCCTCCCCGGAACCAAAGGTGCCGGAAGCTGTCATGACCGGGTTCTGAAACTCGACTCCGGCGATTGTTACCTTTTGATTAACCGGAGTTGCCTCTCTCCCTTTATTCGTATTCGGGCTTTTACCACCCTGTTCTGATGATGACAAAAAAACCGGCACGTTCGTCAAAGTCTCTCTCTCCTTACTCATAGCTCCACCTCCCGTGCATCAAAAACCGATCCTTCCTTGCAAATGCGCTTATTGCGTACATTGGTGTGCCCGTCGACCTCCACGGATTTGCAGACGCAGGCGAGACAGGCGCCGATGCCGCAGGCCATTCTCTCCTCCAGGGAAATCCAGCACTCGATATCGTTTTCCTGTGCGTAATTCTTCAGCGCACGTAGCATCGGCGTCGGGCCGCAGGCGTAAATCACATCCGCCGTGAGCGCGTTGGCACGAATTGCATCGAGTACATTTCCTTTTGTGCCGATGCTGCCGTCCTCGGTGGCGATATATATGCCGCCGTTTACTGCGGCAGTATCTTTCTTTTCTGCAATGGCCGATACTTGATTCTTACAGTCAGTGTCCGCTTCCCGGATAGATTCGGAACCACAGCAGTTTTCTTTCCGTTCCTGCTCAGTATCCATGTTAAAACCGAACAGTTTCAGAAAATCTTCCAGTAAATACAGGTTACCGTCCCGATAGCCGAGAATGATCTGTTTCTCACAGTCAAGCTGCTTCGCCAGTTCCAGAAGGGGAGGGATGCCAATGCCGCCGCCCACAAGAAACGCTTTTCGGCGTTGCTTCCGTTTTTCGTTTTTCCTTTCTGAAGTGGCTTCCCGGTCTTCCGAAAAATTTCCTGCATCTAACATATTGCCTGAATTCGACATATTTCCTGAACTCATATCCGAAGCAGCTTCTTCATTTCCAAGCGGGTAACCGTTCCCCAGAGGACCTGTCACGCGCAGAGTATCTCCTGCCTGTTTTTGGGAAAACTCTTCCGTTCCTTTCCCCGCGATGCGATATACCATGCGCAGCGCTTTTCTTTCCCGGTCTATCTCACAAATACTGATGGGACGAGGCAGCAGACGGCTCCCATCTTCACAGTATAAAGACAGGAACTGCCCCGGACGGGCATAGTCTGCTATCTGTTCTGTCTGTATCCACATACTGTAAATATCCGGAGCGAGTTCCCGCTGAGACAGGATCAGTGCCTGCTCCTGAAATTTCTCTGACATAAAGTTTCCTCCCAGTATCTTTTTCACTATACGGACTATTTTTCATTATTCTCTGTTTCCGTCCGCTCAGTTTTAGCTGTTCGACGGACTGAATTCTGAATTTCGATAGTTTCGTCCGTATTTTCTCAGCCGCTATACGGACTGTTTTTCACTTTTTTGCATTTTTGTCCGTATTTCCTCTGTCTCTTTACGGACTAAATTCCGTTTTTCGTTGTTTTCTCCGTTTCTTTTCTACCGCTCTACGGACTAAATTCCGTTTTTCGTCGATTTCGTCCGTTTCTTTTCTACCGCTCTACGGACTAAATTCCGTTTTTCGTTGTTTTCGTCCGTTTCTTCTCTTCCACTCTACGGACTGTTTTCTATTTTTCGATGTTTTCGTCCGTATTTCACAAACCATTATACGGACTGTTTTCTATTTTTCGATGTTTTCGTCCGTATTTTCCCAACCACTCTACGGACGCTCTCTTACTCCCCAGGAATTCTGTCCGTCAAATCCGACCGCTACTCTTTCCCCTCCAGCGCCCCGCGGATATCCGCGATCATATCCAGCACTGCCTGCCGGGAGGCGTCCGCAAAATGCTCTGCTCCGAAACGTGCGTAAGTCTCCTGCTTATAAGCCGCAATAATGCCGCGGGAGGAATTCACGATTGCACCGAGGCCGTCCTCGTTGAAATAGTGCACCAGATCCTTTCCTTTTCCACCCTGGGCGCCGTAACCCGGCACCAGGATAAAGCTTTTCGGCATCACCTGACGGAGCACTTTTCCAATCTCCGGGTACGTAGCCCCCACCACAGCCCCGATATAGCTGTAGGAATCGCCCATGCACTCTTCTCCCCAGGCAGCCACTTTCTCCGCCACATGCTCATACAGAGGTTTTCCCTCAATCAGGCGGTTCTGAAACTCACCGCTGGAGGGGTTAGATGTCTTTACCAGAATAAACAGGCCTTTTTTCTCCTCCTGACACACCTTTACAAACGGTTTGATGCCATCCGTGCCGAGATACGGATTTACTGTAATAAAGTCTTCGTTAAAAGCGGAGCAGATCTGACTCCCCACAAGTACCTTTCCGAGGTGACCCGTAGCGTAGGCAGCCGAAGTCGAACCAATATCTCCGCGCTTGACATCTCCGATGACTATCAGGTCTTTCCCGTGGCAATAATCCACAGTCTTCTGAAAGGCTTTCAGCCCCTCAATCCCAAACTGCTCATACATGGCCACCTGCGGCTTAACCGCGGGAATCAGATCATAAGTCGCGTCAATAATTTCCTTATTAAATCTCCAGATTGCATCCGCCGCGCCGGCCAGTGTCTCACCATACTCCGCAAACGAAGCTTTCTGTATCTGTTTCGGCACATAGTCCAGCATCGGATCTAAGCCAACCACGATCGGCGCGCCTGTTTTCTGAATCTTTTCTGTTAATTTATTGATCATATCCTTTCCCCTCCCGCCCGGATTTCCCGGGACTGACTTCAATCTCGTCTGTTATTCTGTTTCCGGATTCTCCCGGAAAACAACTTTCCCATCAATCACGGTCGCCATCACTTTCCCGGTCACTTTCTTTCCGGCAAAAGGCGTATTCTTCCCTTTCGAGAAAAACTTCTCCGGTTCTATCACCCACTCGGTTTCCGGGTCAAACACGGTGATATCCGCCGGAGCGCCGACCTCGATCACTCCTTTCCCGATCCCCAGTATCCGCGCCGGATTGTAGCTCATCTTCTCCGCCATCTGCATCATGGTCAGCAGACCCGTTTTCACCAGGTGTGTACAGGTCAGCGCTGCCGCAGTCTCCAGACCCACAATGCCAAACGGCGCTTTCCGGATGCTCTGACGCTTCTCCTCCGCAGAATGAGGCGCGTGGTCTGTGGCAATCACATCCATAATATCCTCCGACAGTCCGCGCCGCAGCGCAGTAACATCCGCCTCCGTCCGGAGCGGAGGATTCATTTTATAATTGGCATCGTCTCCGTCAATCTCATCTGAGGTCATGGAAAAATGATGGGAGCAGACCTCTGCGGTCACACTTACGCCGTCCTCCTTTGCCATCCTGACCATCTTTACACTGTCCTTAGTGGAACAGTGGCAGAGATGGAGACGTACTCCCGTCTCTTTCGCCAGCAGAATGTCCCGGGCGACAATGATATCCTCCACAGCATTCGAGATACCCGGCATATCCATAGAAGCAGACTTTGCATCCATGTTCAGCACACCGCCGTGCACCAGA
>Ga0192240_10154_pt2 | contig 34441 bp, 37 predicted proteins | sample Koala_Koa27_H3_FD_131237 | JGI IMG/M metagenome (GOLD analysis project Ga0192240, IMG submission 131237) | Enriched cells from koala feces incubated with labeled cellulose particles, San Francisco Zoo, California, United States - Koala_Koa2-7_H3 ...
GTTTTATACAGTAGATATGAAAAAATTAAAATATTTGCGTAAAGTCAATTTAGAAGCATATGGATATGCAATTAAGGCAGAACATTTGATGAGTTTCCAATAATAATGGACGGAGACTGATAAAGAGTTTTTGTTAAGAAACTAAGGTATGTTTTTGGGCATGAATACAATAGTATGGAGGTGGAAGGAGTGGATGCCTGTATGCTGAAGGAATATCTGGAAAAAAACTATGGTTACAACGAACCAATCTTCATTAACGAGATCCGGCTGGATGGGATCAATGACGATGCCCTGCGCCAGTATTTTAAGTGTATGCTCAGATCAGGCGATCTGGCCCGTTTTGATACCGGGATTTATTATCTCCCCAAAGCATCACGGCTGCTGAAAAAAAGTTATTTAGATCCCATGAAAGTCATTATACGCAAATATATCCAAAGCACAACAGAAATCTATGGATACTTTGCCGGAGCTACTTTTGCCAATCAGATTGGCCTGACAACCCAGATGCCTGCAACGCTGGAAATCATTACATCAAAAGAATCAACAAAGGGGCGTACAGTCACCGTAGGTTCCCAGACCGTCCGGCTGAAACGGCCTGCCATTGCTGTAACATCAGAAAATGCCGGCCTGCTCCAGTTTCTCGATGCCGTTTCTCGGGCAGAAAAATATTCTGAGTTTTCTGATCTTGAAACTGGAATTCTACTAAAAAACTATGCAAAACAGCAAAATTTCAGTAAGAAGCTTCTTTCCAGCGTGATGTCTGGTATTACGGATTTTGCTGCAAAAAAACTGATCGAATGGGGAATTATTTATGAATTTAATTTATCAGTAGAGGATATTTCAGCGATTGTAAATGGTAGATAAAGATTTTTGAGAATAATCAAGGCATATTTTTTACTATATATAGTTTCTTTTCATTGACTGATTCCATATCTTGTGCTACACTTCCCTTGTAATTGATTTTTGTGCGCATCCTATTATGGAGATACAGATGGAAATATCTGTATGCGGCATCGGTTCCGCATTGCACACGCTGTTAAGGTTGTATGAATGTGCCAGCAGTATCACTACGCCCTGTAAGTGACATACCGCTGGTTTTTATTTTGGAAAATTTATAATCTCTGTTCAGAGCAGGAATGACGCTGGTTCACAGGAAACTGTGAACGCCGGAAATATCAGTGAGGTCATTCCTGCTTTTTTGCTGCCTGATAGCTGGAGGGCTTGTAAGGATAAAAAATATTAACGAAGAAGAAAGGAAGGTGAAGAACGGTTGCGGAAAGTAAGATGGCTGGATCAGGACTGTAACAAATGCGGCAGGCAGTTAAACAGCTGGGATGCCCGGTTATCAAAGACTCTGGCATATAAATATCCATGCTGTGAATCCTGTATCGCCGGGGAATATGATATGTCAGCGGAGAGGCTGCGGGACCGTATGGAAGATTATTTTGGGATGCGCCCCTGTCAGGGCCTGTAAGGAGGAATTAAGATGAAAGAGGATTATAAGGAATATAACCTGTTGACCAAACGGCTGCTGGAGGAAGGGTATTCGGCGGAGCATCATCCGGATCATGTGCGGGTTGACGTTCCCATGTGGCAGGAGAAAACTCTTGATAATTATGATGGAGGGTTTACCTATGAACGCTGGTGGATCTTTGAACAGACTTTCAGGACACCCTGCGGCCTGCAGTGCAAAGGACTTCAGTGCCACAGCAACATGAGCTATATGGGGATTGAGTGGACCTTTGAAAATGATATGGCTACCATCCGCTGCCCCTATGAAAAGAAAGAATGCAGGCTGAAACATGAATATCTTCAGGAGAATAAGGTACTCAGGTATGAGTGTGAGGTTCATATGACGGAAGAGGAATACTGCTATGAAGGAAGTGTGGAGCATATCCTGAAGCTGCATGATGATGAGATACGGAGACAGGAGATCAGCTTTGGACTGCAGAGGAACGGGCGTGTCTGTCAGGAGCATATGAGGTTCAGCCGGGATACACTGGAATGGGAGATGAACTATGACCCTTATCACTGTGGATTAAGGGGATGCACAGGGATGTGCCCGATCCTTGGGCATGAACTGGATGAGAAAAGAGGGAATGTATTTTATGATGTAAAGATATCCTATCTCAGAAATGACCTGAACGGTACGCTGTTTGAGGGGCAGGTGGATACGCAGATCATCAAAGGGAAAAAGCTCTTTGACCATCCAGTGAGCATGGATATCTGCAAGATATGCGCCAGGCTCTGCCAGGACAGGATAAAGGACAAAGTGCGTACCCATTATTTTACGCAGCTGTTTTTTTCTGAATATCACGGCAGGTATTTTTCATTTGAGATCCAGAACGTCCGTGCCGAGCAGAGGGAGAGCCGGGATCTGATGCAGGACCTGGAGGATATCCGAAACGGAATCCAGATTATCCACGCTTCCGATGCAGAAAAGCGCAATCAGGAAAATAAAAAGGAGAGACGACAGAAACTGCGGGAGTCTGCAATCAGGCGTCTGGAAAAGAAACTCCTGGAAAACGGGTATGAGAGCCTGGAGAAATTCAGCGCAGACCGGCGCCATGCGGATAAATGGCTGGGAGAGGAACGGATTGCAGAACTGGAACAGATGCGCCTGGAAAAAGAAAAAGAGAGGAAGGAGCAGCCGGTACAACTCAGTCTGTTCGATATGGAAGCTTCATAAGCATGTAAGAACTTTGTGTTATGCTTTTGTGTGTTGGATAGATGTAAAATACTATATATAGTATTCATAACTTGACTAAATCAATATCTTGTGCTAAAATGTCCTTGTAATTGATTTTTGTGCGTACCCAAATGGGAAATACAGTCCATCTAGGCTGTATGCGGAGTATCTTCTGCATTGCACACGCTGTTAAGTTTGTATTTTGTGCCAGTAGTACCATTATGCCCTCCGGGCAGTGGTTTACTGGCTTTTTTTATGTTAAGGGAACATGTTCCCTTTCAGAGCGGGAATGGCTTAGGTTCATGGATATCCATGGACGCCAGAGATTTGGCAGACAGTCATTCCCGCTTTTTTGTTGCCCAGATGCCGGTAACGGCTTTGAGGATAAAAACATTTTAGAAAGGCAGGTAGAAAGAATGAGCATGAGAAACAAGAAGGCCGGCAGGAGCTGGCAAAAACAGGCGGTGGGATATCCGTTTCAGGATACTGCTGCCCAAAAAGCCAATGCCCAGTACTGGAAGAACTGTGCCACGATCCGGACAGTAAACTTCACACACAGGGCAAGAAGGGGGGCGTAAGCATGCCTGATACGAACAAAGATAAGGAAAGGCACAGTCCACTGGTGCTGGTGGATACGGAGAACCTTACCCGTGAAGAATGGCTGGAATGGCGCCGGCACGGGATTGGCGGAAGCGATGTCGCTGCCATCATAGGAGTCTCACCATTCCGAACCGCGCGGGATACCTACTATGACAAGCTGGGGATTGCCGCAGTAGAGGAAGACGAAGGGAACTGGGTAGCCATGGAAATGGGCCATCTCCTGGAAGACCTTGTGGCAAAGATCTTTGAGCGGAAGACGGGATTTAAGATCTATCAGATCAAGAAGATGTTCCGGCATCCCCTTTATCCGTTCATGCTGGCAGACGTGGATTACTTCATCACCATGCCGGACGGCCGGGAAGCGATCCTGGAGATTAAAACCACCAACTATAACGCAAAGGATCTCTGGTGGAAAAACGGCAGGGAGGCCGTGCCGGTCTATTATGAGCCGCAGGGCAGGCACTATATGGCCGTGATGGATATTGACCGGGTATTTTTCTGCTGTCTGTACGGCAACACGGAAGATGAGGTCATTATCCGGGAACTCCGCAGAGACATGGCCTATGAGGAAGAGATGATATTCCTGGAACAGGAATTCTGGAACAGCCATGTGCAGAAACAGGTTCCGCCGCCCTATCTGGAAGACGGGGATGTGATCCTTGCAAGCGCCAGGCAGTATTGCGGACGGGCGGACAAGGATGCGGAAACGGTTGTCCTGAGTGGGGCCATGCCCTCTACATTAAAGCGTTACATGCAGCTTCAGGAGCAAAAGAAACAGTCGGATACCTGTTCGAAAAAGCTGGAGGCTGATATCCAGCGGCTGAAAGCGATCATGGTTGCGGAAATGGGAACAAGCTGTAAAGCTGTCTGCGATATGGGCGGGAACCATTATACGGTAACGTATAACCCTGTCCGGAAACCCATCGTTGATAAAGATAACCTGCTCCGCCTGAAACTGCAGTATCCGGAGATTTACGAGCAGTTTGTAACGACCCTGGAGTTTCGGACTTTCCATGTAAAGGTCAGCGCCATGGATGCTGCCTGAAAAACACAGATGAGATGAAAGAAAGGATAAAAGAGAAATGATCAAAAAAATACTTATATGGGGAATCATCGGAGTATTTTTCCTGATTCTCATAGCAATGAAAATATTCCAGATCATACGGCTGGGATGGTTTTTCGTACTCTCCCCGTTGCCTAGCGCAGTCCTTACAGTAATTGTGAGCCTGTTGATCTTATGGGTTTTATGGAGGTGAGAGAATGAGTTATAAAGGAACTTATGATGGAAAGATATTTCACAATCCATCAAATAAATTCTGTATCGTAGTGGTAAAGACCGCAGATACTTCCATCCCGGAGCAGGCAAGGGACAAGAGGCGGTATAAGGACCACCTGATCCGTTTTACCGCTGTCGGCTATGAGATCCCCATGACGGACGCCGTGGAGCTGGAACTGGAAGGGGAATGGGTAAACGGAAAATACGGCATGCAGCTCCAGGTGGAGCAGTGGCATGAGATCGTACCGAAAACAAGGGAGGGCGTGTTAAGCTACCTGGGTTCCGGCCTGATCAAAGGGATCGGGGAAAAGACCGCCGCGGAGATCGTGGCAAGGTTCGGCACGGGCACGCTGGACATACTGGAAAACCACCCGGAACGGCTTCTGGAGGTCCGGGGGATAACAGAAAATAAGCTGGAGGATATCCGGACTTCTTTTGCGGAGAGCCGGATGTTACGGGATATCATGACGCTTCTTGCGCCCTTTAAGCTGACGCCGAAGACGGCGCTTAAAATTTACCAGCATTTCGGGCCGGCCTGTCTGGATCTTTTGAAAAAAAGCCCCTTTGAGCTGTGCCAGATACCGGGGTTTGGATTCCGCAGGGTGGATGCCATTGTAAGGAAGACTGATAACCGTCCCCGTGACCCCATGCGGATCAGAGGGGCGCTCCACTGCACACTGGATGAGGCAAAAGGAAAACAGGGGCATCTGTTCCTGGGAAGAGAGGAACTGTGCAGAACAGCATTTAAGCTGCTGAACGAAAAGATCCCGCTCCCGGAATTGCGCGTAAAGACGGAAGAAGTGGAAAGGGAACTGGACGCTATGATATTAAGCGGCTCTATGGTCTCCATGAGGGACAATATCTACCATCCTGCCGCATTTGCACAGGAGGATGAGACTGCCAGCCGGATCGCAAGGCTTCTGGCAGAGGAAAGGCCGCCGGTGAAAGATATTTCTGCTGTTATTGAGGCAGTCAGGGAAGAACAGGGGCTTCGGACTTCCGGGAAACAGGAATCTGCGGTCCGGACAGCATTTTTATACAACCTGTCTGTGATCACCGGCTCCCCTGGTACAGGCAAAACGACGGTGTTGAAGATCATTCTGGAAACTTACCGCAGGCTTTATCCTGACAGGAAAATAATGCTCATGGCTCCTACGGGCCGTGCAAGCCGGAGGATGGCGGAAAGCACCGGATTCGAGGAGGCATGCACACTTCACAGCGGGCTTTGCCTGGTCAGTGAAGAGGAAGAAAGCAGCCGTGACAGGAAAAAAGACGGCCTGGACGCAGATCTGGTGATCGTGGACGAGTTTTCCATGGTGGATATGTGGCTGGCAAGCAAGTTCTTTCCTGCATTGAAAAAGGGAGCGAAAATTGTTCTGGTCGGTGATCCGGACCAGCTGCCCAGCGTTGGCGCAGGAAACGTATTTAAGGAGCTGATCCAGTGCGGCCTTGTGCCGGTCACAGTGCTGGATGAGATATTCCGCCAGGCAAAGGACAGCCTGATCGCACATAATGCGAGGTTTATCCATGACGGCAATACCAAACTGTACTATGGGGATGATTTTCAGTTACTGCCCTGTGACAGCCAGGAAGATGCGGCGGCGGCCATCATCGAAAGATACTGCCAGGAGATTGAAGGCAACGGGATCGAGCATGTGCAGATCCTCTCCCCCTTCCGGACAGAAGGAGCAGCATCCTCAGACCATTTAAACGCGGCTATCCGTGAGATTGTAAACCCGTTCCGCTCCACGGAAGATGAAATCCGTATAGGAAACAAAACATTCCGTATCGGAGACCGTATTATGCAGACCAGGAACACAGATAAGGTATCCAATGGGGATCTGGGCTTTATTCGCTATATCGAAGACACACCGGAGGGAAGACGGATCGGCCTGGACTTTGGGGAGAACCGCAGCCTGGAATACAGCATGGAGGATCTGGTGAACCTGGATCTTGCCTATGCGACTACGATCCATAAGGCGATGGGCTCCGAGTATGATATTGTGCTGATGCCGATATTGAAAGCCCACTACATCATGCTCTACCGGAACCTTCTGTATACCGGAATCACCCGTGCAAAGAAGAAGGTCGTGCTGGCAGGCGAAAAAAGCGTGCTGTTCATGGCCATCCACAAGAATGAGATCAGCAGGAGGAATACCCTTCTGGGAGAGCGCATCTGCCTGTATTATAAGGCTTATGCGAAAAGCGCCGGGCTTGCCATGCCGGCGTTTCTGGAAGAAAAACTGAAAGCAGCAGGTTAAAAATGGGATGCAGTGCAGAAAAAGCGCCGGGCATCCTTTATTTATTTTATGAAAGGAGTTTTAAAAATGAATAAGAACGAACAGACAGCAACGATGTATGAGACGATTCCCGCAGTGGCAGAGCTGAACAAGGTGCCGGGTTTCAACCCGATGAGGCTCCTCCGCCGCATCACCTCCCCGGAAAACGGGGAGGAAATGATGCAGCTGGACCTCCGCTATAAAAAGTTATGGTTCCGGCTGGCGAATCCCAAAGGGCGCATCCGCCTGAACGCACTGCGTATTACAGAGCAGATGGCGATCTATGAGGCGCAGATCTTTCTGGAGCGCACCGATGAAAACCCCATTGGCAGTTTTACTTCCAGCTGTTCAAAGGAAGAAGCGCCGGGAGGGCAGTATATCCAGGCGGCACAGCAGGCGGCTATGGATGAGGCCCTGTCAGATGCGGGCTTTGGCATCCAGTTTGCCGATGTCGGCATAGGAGGCGACGGCAGGCGTTATGGGAGCAGGGTTCCTCTGGACGGAGGGCAGCAGTCCCAAAAGGCAGCAGCCCCGTCCGCTGTGGGAACGGTTTCCACAGAAAGGCAGCAGACAGCAGCGCCTGTGGGAAGTACCGCAAAGACTTTCCCCATGGCTGCAGGAAAAACCGGGATATCCCGGCAGGGTAAACCGGCACAGGCTTCCGGGCTGCCCGTCCAGGGCAGGCAGGAGGCTGCAGCTGTAAAAGCGGAAGAAAAGAGACCAGAAGGCCACAGTCCGGCACAGAATACCAATACAAAGGTTCTGCCTGCAGCCATGGCAGGAAAAGAAACCCTTGCTGTGAGTCTTCCGGCCGCTTCTCCGGACGGAGCAGAAAGCCTTCCGGCCAACCCGGAAAACAGTTTTGAAAGCCTCCCGATTCCGCCCGCCGCTGAAACAAACGTGGAGCAGACGGTTATGGCTCAGGAAGAGGCTGGAAACGACAGGCTGCCGGCAGAGCCGCTGGCGTGCACACAGGAAAAAATGCAGGCTGCCGGAACCGGAGAGCTGCCCATGAAAGCGCCGGAACCGGAATCCCTTCCCGTACAGGCAGACACAGGAGCACCTGCAGCGGAAAAGTCGGGGAACAGTCTTCCCGTTTCCGAAAGAGCGAATGCACAGGAAGATACCCGGACGGCAGTACAGGGAATGATGGCGCTGCTCGGCGGACAGAGTGTTTCTGAAAAAACAGCCGCACCCTCCGGTGGAGATACCGGAAGTGTTGAAAATATGAAGGCTGAAATACCGGAATCAGGGAGCCAGGCTCTGCCTGCCACCGGGGAACCGGCGCAGGAGAAAACAACTGCCAGATACACACAGGATATGCCTGTGGAAGAGATCGTCAGCCTGATGACGCTGGAAGAAGCCGGAAAGGTAGTAGTGGATACCGGCGTCTGCAAGGGGCAGACCATAGCGGAAGTAGCAGAACGGCGTCCGCCCAGCCTGAAATTCTATCTGTACGGCGGTTACCGGGGGGATAACAATATCCTCCGTGCGGCAGCTCAGATCATGCTGGACTCCCTTGCCGTCAAAAAAGCAGGATAAGGTGACGCATGGAAAACTGCAGAGGCGGCAAAGAAACAGCAATAAATAATAAAGAAGGAGGGCACAGGTGATGGGCTCATTTTCACAGGATTTCCCGTTTGGCATTCTCGATGTGGTGGAACTGCTGCACCTGCATATCCGGCGCAGACAGGCGGACAGCGCCTATACGGACTGCCCGTTCTGCGGCGACCGGAGGGGAAAGATGAATGTCAACTTTGTCAAGAACGTGTGGCGGTGCAACTACTGCGGCGAACATGGGGGGATGCTGAACCTGTATGCCAGGGTCAACAATACCACCAATTCCGAAGCCTACCGGGAAATCTGTGACGCCCTCCAGGCAGGGGATACCTCCTGGGGATATGGGGGAACAGAGAGCGCGGACGCTTATGCAGGGGTCCCGGCCAGGGAACCCCACGCAGGCAGACAGCCGGATATGGGGATCACCCAGGCGGAACGTGCCAGCCCGCAGGAAATACACCAGACCTATTCCCTGATGCTCGGAATGTTGTCTTTGAACTCCGCACACCGGGCGCACCTGCGCTCGGAGAAGCGGGGGCTTACGGACGAACAGATCGACAGCCTGGGATTTAAGAGTACCCCGCCCTATTTTCTGTGCCGTTCCCTGACGGAAAGGCTGATCAGGCAGGGATGCAGGGTGGAAGGAGTTCCGGGGTTCTATCTCCATGAGGGCGGATACTGGACGGCAAAGTTTGGCAGCCGCACGGCAGGCATCCTGATACCGGCCATCGGTATTGACGGGCTGATCCATGGGATGCAGATCCTTCTGGATGTCCCCTTTAAGGACAGGGACGACCCGCCGGAAAAAGCCGGAACGAAATATATCTGGCTTTCCTCATCCGCAAAGAATATGGGAGTCACTTCCGGGAGCCCGGTACATTTTATAGGGAATCCCTTTGCCCGGACCATCTATGTCACGGAGGGGATACTGAAGGCGGACATTGCCCATGTACTGCTGAACCGGTCCTTTGTAGCGGTGGCAGGGGCAAACAATGTAGCACAGCTGGGGCCTCTGTTTGCGCTCCTGGCGCAGAATGGCACGGAACTGATCATCGAGGCGCATGACATGGACAAATACAGCAACGAGATGATCGCAAAAGGAAGTTCTAAAATATACCTGCTGGCAAGACAGCATGGCATGGAGTGCCGGAGGCTGACCTGGAATCCCAATTACAAGGGGATTGACGACTGGCAGCTTGCGCTCCGGAAAGAAAAACAGCAGAAAGAAGGTGGAGACCAGAATTTACAGAAAGACAGGGCATTTTTCCGTCAGGAAGGTGAGGGAATACCGGAAGAAAAGACCGGCCTTTCTTCCCGCGGATGCAGGTTCCGTATTTACCAGCTTTTGTTTGATGAAGGCCGGGAGACCATCCCCTTTGCTTTTAAGGGAATCCAGGATCTGCATAAAGCCGGATATGAACAGCCCCCGGCTTCGGATTACCGGCTGGTATGCGATTCGGAACTTGCCTGTCCGGAAGAATGGAAGGATATGGAAATACTGGAACAGATTTCGGCGCATTATGGGAACCATGTGCCGGAAGGCTACAAAGGACGCCCGCTTGCATCTTCGGATGTGGTGGAGCTGGATGATGAAACAGGCCGCCGCTATTTTTACATAGACGGCAGAACATTTGAACCTGTGCGTTTCTCGCCCTTTCTGGCAAAGAAAGGGTGAAGGACGGACAGCAGCGAAGGCATGGAATGGGATGATCCCTCTCCATGCCGTTTTTTATGAAAGGAGAGCAGATATGAGTAGTGCATTTGAGGATATGGATATGGAAGTCAGCATGGAAGAGAATCTTTTTGAGGATGGCCAAATGCCGGTGAGCCGTTCCGGAGAGGAATCCGATGGATCTTTGGATGGATTTACCGATTGCGGGGATGCGTTTGCGGAGAATCCCTTCGCTCCTGGCAGGGAAGAGCCGGGTGCGGCTTCTCTTCCGGCTAATGCGAGAATTGTTTCATATGGAGAATGGGAAGACACAGAGGAAGAAAATGAGTGCCTGGAAACCGATGAAACAGAGGAACCTGAGAAAGAAGAGGAGAACCATGCAGAAGTTTCCGACAGGGAGAAAGAATCGGAAGATAAAAACCGTGCGGAGCATGAGGCTGCAGAGGCGAAACGGAAAGCAGAATGGGAGGCCAGGCAGCAGGCAAAGAAAGAGGCGGAACAGGCACAGCTTGCCAGAATGTCTGCCCTGAGTGACGAGGAAGTGACTGCGGAAGCCATGAAACGTGTGGGAACCGATACGGAAAGGCTTACCCGCAGGAATATGAAGGAATGCGTGTCAGAATATATCCAGACTCTGTGCCTGGAGGACCCCGCTTTTGCCAGACTGACGATGCATCCCCGCAAGACTATGATTCACTGCTTCTACTATATTAACCGGAAAGCAAGGGAATTTGTGGAGCAGGAGATGAAGGACAACGACATAAAGCCGGAAAACGGCGTTTATGGAAGTGATGTGCCGGATGATCTGTGTTACCAGTGGGCAGAGGAATATTTCCGTGACCCGGATGCGAAAGAGGATCAGGAGAAGGAGGAGAAATTTGTTCCCAAGGCATACAGCGGAAAGTCCAGTGTGAAATCCAAAAAGACAAAAACTGCAGCAAAGAAAACTGCCGGGAAGGGAAAGAATGTGAAAACGCCCGAAAAGAAGCCGCAGGAAAATTCGGCGGATAAAGGGCAGTTTGAACAGATGACCCTGGCAGGGCTTGCAGGATAGGAGGGAAAAATAATGGAGATAAAGAAAAGAGAATGCCGGAAATTTGCAGATCCGGGATTAAAAATGAACAGGAACCACGGGCTGCTCCATGCGGAGGAAGTGAAGTACATCGTGAGAACAGCAGTAAAGAATATCGGGGGAAAACGGCTCCTGGTATTGTATATCTATCTGAGGGAACAGGCAGCAGCAGGTAATTTTAAGCCTGTCTGGACCATGTTCCAGAGCAGGACCGAGTATATCACTTTATCCCGCAGGGAGGATGGCAGCACCTGTTGGAGCAAAGCTGCTTTTTGTAACCTGAAAAAGGATTATGATTTCAGCAGGCACTGTGCTTTCTATATGGCCGGTGACGAGGAACGTGTCACTAGGTTCTGTAAAGGGAAGGACGCAAAAGGCTTTACCAGCTTATATTGTCTGCAGAACGGCATCATGGAAAAAAGGCAGCAGGAACGGAAACAGGAGAAGGAAAAAAAGATCTTGGCAAGGATGAAGCTGGTGCCGGCCCTCCCCAGGAATATCCGGAAGATGATCGACCGTGAGATCATGCCCCATTATCTTTTCTATACTTATAACAGAAAGAGAAAGGATATGGAGGGATTCTGCAGCGCATGTAACACAGAAGTACAGGTGGATGGCGCCAGGCATAACCAGGATGGGGTATGCCCTGTATGTAGGGCGAAAGTAACCTTTAAGAGCCGTGGAAGGCGGGGGATGATTACGGACAGGAGAACCCTGCAGGTATTCCAGCGTGTTTCCGAAAATGAGATTGTAGTGCGGTTCCTGAAAGGCTATTACCAGTTTGGAGAAGAGAGGCATCCGTATAAAAGTGTGTATGAAAATGCCAGGACCTTCCTTCGCTGGGACGATGGGGAAACTTCTATGGAACACTATTACTACAGCTATGGAGACAGGGAGAGCCTTACGCCGTGGAAGCCGGGCACCCGGCCGGTATTCAGCAGATGGCAGTATAACTTCGAGGCGGACCAGACAGGTTTTTTGTATGAAAAGAATCTGGACAAGGTATTAAAAGGTTCCCCATGGCAGTATTCTCAACTCAAAGAGTTTTACCTGGCAGACCGGGAGCCGCTTTATGCCATCAGCTATCTGGTGGAGTATGAGCGTTATCCCATGCTGGAATATCTGGTAAAGCTCCGTCTGTATCGTCTGGCCGGGGATATCGTGTTTGGAAACTATTATTATGGTTTCCCGGATTCCGGTTTCAATCCGAAGGGAAAGAATTTAAAGGAGGTGTTCGGTTTCGACAGAAGCTATCTTCCGCTGATGCAGAGGGTAAATCCGGGCATCAGCCAGGTGAAACTGATCCGGGCACTGATCCATGCGAAAGTGGAACTGAATGAGGAGCTGCTGCGCTGGTGCGGAGATCATGGTATCAGCAGGGCGGAAAATGTGTTTGTTCCCTTAAAGCATATGACGCCCTATAAGCTGGTGAAATATGTAGAGGAACAGTATGGGAAATTCCGCAGAAAGAGTCCGTACCAGAGCAGGGGCTATTATCGGATGGAGGATGTCCTGACCGATTACCGGGACTACCTTTGTATGAGCGAAGGGCTGGAGCTTGACCTGAAAAACAGCTTCGTCCTGTTTCCGGCCGATTTAAAGAAAGCCCATGACAAGGTGAATGATCTTTCCGACAAGGAGCAGGCACTGGCTTATGACCGGCAGATCCAGAAACAGTTTGAGGAAATGAACCGACAGTATCATTTTGTGAAATATGGATTTGTCGTGCTTCTTCCCCGTACCGCGAAGGAGATTCTGGAGGAAGGTCAGAATCTCCATCACTGTGTCGGAAGCTATGTAAAAGATGTCGTAAAGAGGGAATGTACCATCCTGTTTGTCCGGAAAGTTGGAGAACAGGAAAAGTCCCTCTGCACGGTTGAAATCTGTAATGGAAAGATGGTACAGGCCCGTTGCTATGGGAACCAGCCACCAACTTCCGCAATCCAGAGATTTTTGGCTAGATGGGAAAAAGAGATTCTGCATGCCCCTGCACTTGCGGCGGCTGCATAGAAAAGAGAGCGGATGCCCCTGCGGCATCCGTTTTCCTTTACAACTTATCATTCATGTTCAGAAAAAGGAGGAAAAATGAATATGGTAAAAAATCTGAACCAGTTAAAAAAGACATTAAAGAAGGGAACCTGTTTTGAGATTGTCGCTCACTGCCGCCCGGAATATGTAGGCCAGAAGCGGAAAGTCACGGTGGCGAATACCCAGGGATTTTACAGTATCGTGCCGGATGAGCCGGGCTGTAAGGTCACCCTTGCCAATAACGGGAAGGGCTTTGTTCTCTGGTGGAGCAACGCCCCGTTCTGGGAATTTGAGGATGAGATCTGCAGTATATACTGCAGCGATAAGGAGCACACGGAAGAATTTCTTGTAATGTCATTTCGCATCACAGGGCAGGAGGTGGCTTAAATGGCACAGAACACAAGGGAGAAAGTGCAGACGCTGACCGCACAGTTAAACCGGTACAGGGATGAATACTATAACAGCAATGCTCCGTCCGTTTCGGATGAAGTCTATGACAGGATGTATGACGAACTGGTATCGTTGGAGCTTGAGACCGGGATATGTATGACGGATTCCCCTACCCGGACAGTCGGCTATGTGGCTGTCAGTGAGTTGGAGAAAACAACCCATCCCATCCCCCTGCTTTCACTGGATAAGACCAAAAGCGTGGAGGAACTGGTCTCCTTTACCGGAGAGCATCAGATCCTTTTGATGCTGAAGCTGGACGGCCTGACTGTCAAACTGACTTATGAGGAAGGAAGACTGGTCGAGGCTGCTACCCGTGGTGACGGAGATACCGGCGAAGTGGTGACGCACAATGTCCGCGGCATCTCCGGGATACCCCAATGTATTCCTTACCTGGAACGTCTGGTGGTGAGCGGGGAGGCATTTATCCGACCCGGTGATTTTGAGAAACTGCAGGAAAAACTGACCGACAGCAACGGAGAACGCTATAAGAACGGAAGAAACCTGGCTGCCGGCTCCGTGCGTCTTCTGGATGCGGCTGCCTGCCGGGGGCGCAGGGTGATGTTCATGCCCTTCGCCGTACTGGAGGGATTTCCGGAAATGGAATTAAAGTCCCAGAAACTGCGGAAACTGCCGGAACTGGGTTTCCAGGTCTGCAAATTTGTCATCAGCAGACGGAGCCTGACCTGCCAGGAGATGGAGGAAGGCATCGGAAGCCTGCGCCAGTTTGCAGAAGACAATGATATCCCCATTGATGGAATTGTGGCGTCTTATAATGACATCGCTTTTTCCAGGTCCTGCGGAAGGACGGGACACCACTATAAGGACGGGCTGGCTTTTAAGTTTGAAGATGAACTCCATGAGACAAAGCTACTCTCTGTTGAATGGAACCCTTCCCGTTCCGGGGAGATCTCACCGGTGGCGGTTTTTCAGCCTGTGGAGATAGACGGATGCGAAGTATCCAGGGCAAGCCTGCATAATCTTTCCTTTATTGAAGGGATGGAACTGATGCCCGGCTGCCGGATACTGGTCAGCAAGCGGAACATGATCATTCCACATGTGGAAGAGAACCTGGACCGCGGCCGCTTTGTGATGAGTCAGGCCGTGCCGGAAAGGTGCCCCTGCTGTGGGGAGCCTGCCCGCATCCATGAAAGCCGTTCCGTGGAGAATGGGAAAGAAAAAGTCACAAAGACTCTGTTCTGCGATAACCAGAACTGTGAGACCAGGCGCCTGCGCCAGTTTGTGCATTTTGTCAGCCAGAAAGCCATGAACATTGAAGGACTGTCCGAGGCCACTTTGGAGAAATTCATTGGAAAAGGATGGATTCATACCTACATGGATATTTATGAACTTGACAGACACAGGGACGAGATCGTGAACATGGAAGGCTTTGGGGAGAAGTCCTGGCAGCGCCTGTGGGATGCCATCCAGGGCAGCAGGAATACCACCTTTGAGAGGTATCTGATTGCCATGGATATCCCTATGGTGGGGAATACTGCCAGCCGGACGCTTGCCGGAGAGTTCCACGGGGACCTGGCAGAATTTGAGGATGCGGTGCATCACCAGTACGATTTTACACAGCTTCCCGATTTTGGGGATACCCTGCATAACAATATCCATGAGTGGTTTTATGATGAAGAAAATCTGTATGTTTGGGAGGTATTACAGCAAATGTTAAATATTGAAAAAAGAACGGTGGAAGAGAACAAGGATACGGTGAGGGAAAATCCTTTTGTGGGAATGACCATTGTGGTGACCGGAAAGGTGGAACCTTATACCCGCAGCGGCATCAATGAAATGATTGAATCCCTGGGCGCCCATGCAGGGAGTTCGGTGAGCAGGAAAACGGATTATCTGGTTTGTGGGGAGAACGCCGGCAGCAAGCTGGCAAAGGCCAGGGAACTGGGCATAAAGGTTCTGACGCCGGCGCAGTTTTTCCATATGGCGGGCGAATAAGGAGCAGCGCCAGACAGGAACAGGTAACGGATTTTGTATATGGGGGAGAGAAAAGACAGGCTCTCCCCCTGTTGCTAAGGAGGATTTGAGATGAATAACCGGATTATGATCAAGCTGTCTGTATCTGACGATTGTATTTCCCTGCGGACGTTTTCCAGAGGCTATCAGTCTCCTCAGAGATTTATCCTTACAGAAAAGGAACTGCTGGAACTGGAGGAAAAAGGATATCTGACAGTATCCGATATCCGTTCCTTTGCAAAGCTGGCATTACGCAAAACGGCAGAGCAGGGGGAGGTTCTGGAGATCGAGTTTACCTGGCTCAGTGACGCCGGAGGCGGAAAGGTGGCTGGTATGACAGAAACGATACGGATTTCCTATGAGAAATTCAAAGAAATGGTGGAGGAAAGCCGGAAAAACGGCATCCAGAAAAGGATGCTGTCCTTAGAGGAAAAGAGCCTGCCTAAGATTGCATTCCAGAGCAGAAGAAACCTGAAAGCAGTGGCGGAGACAAAGGCGTTGCGGAAGAAACTGGGAAAACTCATGGGAGATCATTTCCTGAGATGGAAAGGCAGCAGGCAGATCACTTTGTATGATGATTTCGAGCCGTACAGCTTTTTCTTTCAGGAACAGACGCCCTATGGGACCGGAATGTGCGGGGGAGTTATCCTCCACAATCGGGAGAACATGAAAAAGGCATATTATGGGATACATACCTGACCGGAGAGGCCAGGGAAGGTGATGGAGCATAAAGAACAGGGCATGGCAGTTCAGACAGAACGGCCAGCCCTGTTTTTTCTTTTGTTGTTGAAAAAATGCGTAATCCATGCGTAAAGGATAAGTATAAAATAAAAAAGGAGATGAGAAACTATGTTAATTGCAATCGACCATGGAAACAAACAGATGAAGACGATCCACTGCCCGCCTTTTGTGTCCGGGCTGGCGGAAAGCATCACCAGACCATTCGGCAGCAATATCCTGGAATATCAGGATAAATTTTATACGCTGTCAAACCAGAGGATTCCTTATAAGAGGGATAAAACGGAGGATGACCGCTTTTTTATCCTTACCCTGTTCGGGATTGCGGAGGAACTCCACATAGAAGAAAAATATGGGGAAGAAGTGGTGCATGTATCTTTGGCGGTGGGGCTTCCACCGGCCCACTATGGGGCACAGAGTCAGGCTTTCATACGGTATTTTTCAGGCAGGGGCATTGTAAACTTCCAGTATCGTGATAAGCCGTATACCATTTATATTAAAGATGTGCGGTGCTATCCACAGGCTTTTGCGGCGGCTGTAACCATGATGAACAAACTGTTGGACAAGCCGAGGGTGCTGATCGTGGATATCGGCGGGTTTACGGCGGACTATCTGATGATGCGCTCCGGCCGGGCAGACTTAAGCATATGCGATTCTCTGGAAAACGGAGTCATCCTGCTCTATAACCGGATTCGAACAAAGGTCAATTCGGAATTTGACATTCTGCTGGAAGAGACGGATATTGACGATATCCTGAAAGACGGTGAGAGCGGCTATTCCCCGGAAGTCGTTTCCCTTGTGGAAAAGCTGGCACGGGATTTTGTAAATGATCTGGCAAACAGCCTGCGGGAGCGTATGCTGGATCTGATGTCCGGGACAGTGGTGTTTGTGGGCGGCGGAGCCATTCTCCTGCGCCGTCAGATCGAAGCCTCCGGAAAAGTGAGAAATGCCGTATTTGTAGAGGATATCAATGCCAATGCAAAGGGGTATGAATTTCTTTATAAGATGGAAACGACAGGCAGGTGAATCTATGGGGAAGAAAAAGGATCGGGAGCGGTTCAGTATCAAATTCAATGAGAATGATCCATCGCATGAAACCGTGATTGGAATACTGGAGCAGCAGGGGCCAAGACAAAAGGCACAGTTTATTGCAAATGCAGTTCTCCACTATATCCATTGTCCGGAGACACCGGATATAACCATTCCCCAGACCGTTGACAGGGCAGCCATAGAAGAGATTGTTGCGGAGATTCTGGGACGGAAGGAAACTGGGAAAAAGACGGAACGCAGGTCAGATATACGGAAGGAGTATGCACCAGAAAACGAAACTGTCAAGCCGGGAAAAAACAGAGATGGGGAACAGCCGCCAAAAGAGATGAACGAGGCAACGCTGGCACTGATCGCAGATACCATGTCAGCATTTCGGAGCAGCTAAAAAGCACAGGGAGGGGATCATTTTCCGCTCTGTGCTTCCCGTTCTTCCAAAGCAAGGATAAAACTGTTGATAATATCCTCCAGATGGCGGTATTGTATAGGAGGCAGGTCCGAAATTCTGGAAAGCAGAATGGAATGGTCGTTTTCATTTATTTCGCCAAGGAGCAGGTAATCGGTACTGATGTCAAGGGCAGAACAAAGCCGGATGATGTTTTCCGGGCGCAATGCTTTCTTGCCAAGTTCCGCCGAGGAAACGGTCTGAGAAGTAATGCCCGCTTTTTCAGCCAGCTCTTCCTGCGTCATGCGGAGCTGTTTCCTGCGGCTTAATATGCGGCTGCCAATCTGGTTTAATAAATCATCCATTCCATCACCTCCTTGTCATAGACTAATTTTATCTTCTATGGCATAAATAATTAAGCGATTATAGTTGATAAAATTCTTCCATGATATGTATAATGGAGTATATGGGTAAAAAATATTAGAAAATGTGAAAGAATATATCGAAAAAGGAGAAGTGAAATGTTAAATGATGTATGGCTGAAAATAGCCCAGTTTTTGGGTAATTTAAACGGCGAGAATGTAAAAAGGGAGAGTTATGTGCGTACTCCGGAATATGAAACAGCTCTGCAGGCATGGAAGGAAGCAGAGCAGGAATGGGAAGCATTTCTGGAAAGCCTGCCTGCAGACGAACAGGAAAAGGCAGAGGAAATGAAGGAACGCCTGGAGGATTTTTCATCCGCCCAGGAGAAGCGTGCCTATATCCAGGGTTATGCGGACTGTGTGCAGGCGCTGTATCATATGGGGCTTTTAAAAGAGAATGAAGGGCTGAAATGGGCGGAGAAACTGGATGTGCATTAGGATGTCCAAGAACAACGATGATTAGCTGAATATGACATGGAGAACAGGATTCTGCTCTGCGTACAGCCGGGTATCCTGTTCTTATCCATCTGTCCCATCAATCAAATAGGCGTAGCTGACGCCCAGAACCTGTGACAAGGCCCGAAGTTCAATATCCGTCACATACCTTTTGTTGGTCTCAATGCGTGTGATTACGTTCTTGTCCATATCATATCCGGCAAGCTGCAGTTTGTGGGCAAGATCCCTTTGCGAGAGGTTCTGCTGTCTCCTAAGCTCTATGAGCCGGCTGCTGATCAGATTCTTTTCTCCTGATGATCCTGTTGGTTTTGGCATGATATCCTCCATTCTGTCGAAATATGTCGAGAAGTTTGTCTCACTTTTTGCACCATCACTATTGATTTTAGTTGAATTACATATTAAAATCGGTTGTAAAAGTGAGACAAAAGGAGGATATGCTATGCAGAAGGAACAGATTTTTGAAAAGATGAATGGATTTTTGACGGAAGACTTACTTATGCTGCCAGGACAGCATGTTGTTGAGGATGAATTTGCTGAAGGAAAAGAGTGCTGCCTTCTATATGAAGGTATTTATCAGGCAGAGCGGAATCTTTGTGAGCGTCTTGGGGAAGATGAGAATGAAGATGTGGAGACTATTCTAAACGGTATGGAAAGTATTACCAGAATACTTGCCATGAAGATGTATGAGTATGGGAAATATGGGTGTACGGCCAGAGCTGGCAATCAGCAATAGAAGCATAGAATAAACAGCAATGGTTCATCTGTAAACAGAAGGGAAAAGGATATAGCCTGTAATAATAGCAGCTTTATCCTTTCCTTATTAGTACAACATCAGTTTTTAAATATAAAAGGAGCAACACTATGAAATGCGCTCCTCTTTCAAACATTTTGCTCCAAAGGAATTATACCAGTATATCCATGCCCTGCTGATAAGCATCCAAAATGCTGGTGTCAAAGGGCTTTCCCCAGTCCCAATCGGGATCATGTTGGTGGATATATTCGCCCAGACGGGCTGCCTCGCTGTGAAACAGTTCATTCAGTGTCCAGGATGCACTGAGCCGTTGTTCCGGTGCCAGAGACATGGTGTAGTCCCGGATGACCTGGCTGATGTCCTCGCCATCGCTGACTCCGTAGCTATTTTTCATGTGGTCAAAAGCGATCTGCCTGACCTGTTGTGCCACATTTTCATCTACGGGAACGATTTTTCGATAATCACCTGCATTGTTCAGACTCATACCGGGTGTACCATAAGGATTGACATGAGGTTGACCCTGTGTTTTTTGAGAAATTTTACCGATCCGTTGCTGTTGTTGATTTTGTACGATCTGCGTGATTGTCATAGAATAACCTCCTGTCCAATACCAGATTTTTGTTCTTTATTGTTATATCGGTGTTTTATCATAGAACTTAATTGTTTTGCAGAAAACAGAAATTCTGCAGGTAGAGAAGATTGGGAACTGCTTCTCAAAGGTGTCACAGGGAAGCTACATCTGAAAACCCCCGGTATCAGATTTTAGGTGTCTAATGTCTCATAGCAAAATGAAGCAACAGAGATAAAGAGTCCGCTCTTATATTCATTACGCAGAAATCCGTTATATTTGTCTGTAATATCGCGGATATTCTTCAACCCTAAGCCATGCTGTGCGGAGGTATCTGTCTTTGTGCTGGACAAAGAGCTGTTATTTTCAAAAGGATCATGGTCTACTGTGTTCTCCACTCGGAAGAATACAAAGTTCTCGACCTGCTTGATTGTAATCCTGACTTCACGGAGATAAGAAGGAGGCATTTGCTTACAGGCATCGAATGCGTTGTCAATCTGGTTGGCCAGCACACCACATATATCCACAGGGGCGATATCAGCCGATACAGGGAAGTTTACAGTAAAGCGGAAATCGATCCTAAGCTGCTCTGCTTCAGCGGCTTTACAGTTGATGATGGCATCTATAATGTCGCTTCCGCTATGGCACAATGCCGTTTCCTGGTATGTGGTGGAGAGAAGGGATTCCATATAGGCTAAAGCCTCCTCGTGCTTTCCCAGAGCGGCCAATCCTTTCAGTGCGGTAAGATGGTGGTTAAAGTCATGTATCTGCTTTGCGTGATCTTGCTGGTAGGCATGGAGCTGTTGGTAATTATCTGTCAGCAGTTGGTTGGCGGAATGCAGAAAGATGTGGGTTTGTCTCTCCTGCTCGGCTCTTGCAATCAAAACAAACACGATGATGGTAATCGTGACAAAGGCAAGAATGTAAAGCCAGGAAAATATGGCGACGGCGGACAGTGCATCATTAGCTGTGTCCAGGAATACGCCGAACAGATATTGCGTACTGATATAGGCCGTAAGAGAAATCACCAGCAGCACCATCTGATATTTTTTCTTCAATGTAGAAATTTTGAACAAAGATTTGCGGACGAAGAAATAGAACAATGTATCGATTATCTTGTCCACTGTCAGGAACACCACCCGAAAAGGTCCGGGTGACAGGAAGAAGGTGAAAGCAGAATATATATCCCCCACATAAACCACGCGGAGCAGTACAAAAATGACGTATCCCACTGTAATAATCACCAAATAGGTCATAATGCAGGTCGTACTTCGGATAAGCAGCGACCCGGTGGAAGTGATACGGGATAGAATGAAGATGACAAAGCACATCGAAATGATTGGCGTCAAAAAGGAAAATATGGAAACAGCGTTCAGGACATTGATGAGAACCGTCAGGCAGACTGTAGACAGCAGCATAGCAAGACAATGCCGGCTTTTTTCATACCGCCTGCCGGAAGCTGCAGTAATCGTACAGAGGAGGATCAGACTCTCCACAAACGTAGCGGCCCATTCAACAAGGAAAAAATATTGCATCACTCAATCCCCCCACATGCGGTTGATGGTATACTTTACTTTTGTCAGCATCTGCCGGCTGATTGGCAAATGCTCCGAATTGCGCAGGATAACCTCGCATCCCTTGATCTGGCGGATATGATCCAGATTGACAAAGGTGCTGCGGTCAATATAGATAAAACGTTCGTCACCAAGCTGCCCATGAATTTCTTTCAATCCTCTGTTGTCCTTGATGATACCCAGATTGAGCGTGGTGATTTCGGAAGTACGGAGTACATGGTGGACATAAACAATCTCCTGGTAGGGGATTCGCATCATATCGCTATAACGGCGTACAGTCAGGAATCTGCTTTCCAACTTGGCAAACTCTGCCTGTACAGCAGCCAGCGCTTCTGGCAGTTGTCGGGCCATATCCAGTTTAGGAATATAGCGCAAGGCGCCGAACTTATACCCCTCCATGGAAAATTCGCTGTGCGAAGTCAGGAAGATGATCATTGCCATTGGCAGACGAGCCCGGATATGTTTGGCAAGCTCCATACCGTTCATCTTCGGCATCTCGATATCAACAAAAAGTAAATCAAAGCTGCTCCCACTGTCTATCGTCCGTGCGAGATAGCTGCTATCAGAAAATTCTGAGACAGATATATTCCTGCTGTTATCTGATTTCTGATACCATTGTATAAGCTTTTGATGCAATTCCTGCATGAAATTGAAATCGTCATCGCACAGTGCTATCCGCAGCATGACCTATACCTCCTGATTGGTCTGGTTCAAAGTATTGAATCCTTTCATGACGGCCTGTTATAAGTGTGCATGGCTGCACCATTCGATACGCAAATTTCTACCATTGAAACAAAAAGCATTTACAAGTGTTCTCTTCGTGGGTATTATAAAGTAACTATACTTTTATAAAAGAGAATACTAACACAAAAAAGTTTATAATGAGCAATGAAGCACATTATTAGAGTACATTATAGGGGCTTATGAGTCAAGCACTTCATCAATGGGTAGTATGGTGGAAAACTCCGGTGAAGACTTGTGCTACAACAGCGGCAGGAAATCATTACTCTACAGGTTGTTACGAATGATTTTGGCTATGGCAGGTTAGCGGAAATATGTTGCTTAAGAGATGAGTAATATATTTCCTGTTTGTTGTAAAGTTAATCAGAAAGCAAAATCGGGATTGTTGGAGGGATAACATATGGTCATTAATAGTTGGGAAAACGGTCAATATAAAGAAATCTGGGTTTATTCAAAAGAAACAGAGGCTGATGAGCGGGCACTGTGTGGGTTGATAAATGGTGATTGGGGCTGGCTCAATTATTATAACGAGGAGGGTGACGCAGGATTAAGCTCCAGAAATCCGAACTATACTGGTGCAGATGATGATGAGACTATGAATTTTATAATAAATGGTGAGCTTGACCCGTTTCCTTTATCTTATGTGTTGCCCGCAGAACAGGTGATGGAAGCCCTTGAATATTTTGATAAGTATCATAAGTTGCCCACATTCATAACATGGCATGATGATAATTTCGCTTAGAAAATTCCAGTTTGCAGAAGTGTCGGTTTCCGGTGATTTAGGGTAAGTGTCGGGAGACAGCTGATTATTGTTAATCCCCCGTTCAAGACAGATGCGTACACCGGGATGCCTGTAGACTATACACAGAATGATATAAGGCTAATGCTCAAAATGAACCCACGAGCCCCTATGGATCGACACAATGCGCCACTTGCGTGACATATAGATTTCTGCTATAATTGCGTTAATATACTTTTGCAAATTTTTAGAAAGAGAGCTTGACAAACATGATAACCTGTGCCATTCTCAAGCAAGCAAGCAAGCAAGCAAGCAAGCAAGCAAGCAAGCAAGCAAGCAAGCAAGCAGGGCGGTACTATAACTATATAGTTCTGAAGATTTGTCATGCTCAATTTTATACCGTCAAAAGTGGCGCTCTTATGTTCGCAGGAAACTGTGCGGCGGGGAGCGCCTTTTTGCTTTAAAAACCGGCAGCGTTCCATCCACTTATTCAGAACATGAATGCCTGTATTTCAATCAGCCGGGAGGTGACGAAAATAGTTACAAATTGGAAAAGAATATTTGTTGTTGGGATGGCCTGCCTGCTGGCTTTGTCGCTTGTGGGCTGCTATGAATATCGGGGACCTTATAGCAAGGCAGATGTAGAGGAATACCTGACCGGAAGATATCCGGAGGAAACGCTCCATATCCAGCAAAAAGGGCTTCAGACCTGGGAATGTTGGTTTGATGAATTGCCGGATGCGACTTTCCAGGTTTGGGTAGGCCAGGGCGGAGGCGACCCGGTGCCGATGCTCTACTCCAGGCTGGTTTCCGATGAAGCAGAGGTACTCCCAGAATACTACCTGGAGCAATATCAGGAAGAGGGAGGCAACCTGGATGCCTGGGAACTGCGTGACAGCATTTTTTATACGCAGTACAGCTCTATGGGCGATGCCGGCTCCGCTCTGGAACAGCTGTCCGACTTTTTCGCCTGGACAGAGGGCAAGCCTTTGGCTCAGCTGGTGCCAAAGGGGCAGTATAACTTCCAGCCGGAACTGCCCTGGCGAACCTATTCCCCACAGTTCCACAACTTTCAAGAGTCGGTCGTTCATGGGCCGCAGGATGAATCGGAAACAGTGCGGGAAGAACTGGAGGATTCCGTAAAGAAATATTATGCCTTTTACTGTCTGCCTTGCGATGAATTTTCTCAAATGGAACTAGAGGAATATGCGGTGAAAACTTGGCTCTGGACACCGAAGCCCAGAGTCCGGCAAGGGGAAGATGTTTTGTCGCCGAAACTGCTGGAGGGTATCGGTTTGGAAAGCGGCGTTATCAGTTATGGCGGCCTTTATACGCTGTTGGTTCGTCTGGATTTTGATGTAAAAGGGACTGCGGAGCATTTTACTGTCACTGGCGCGGATGGACATTCCTACGAATTTTCTTACAGTTTTTGGGAGGAAAAGGAGATGGACTGGACGAATAATGAGACCATCACCCTGCCAGTATGGTATCATCTCCGGGACGGCTATCCTGTTGGAATAGAGGATGAAACTGGCTGGATGTATCGAGGACCGGTGATCGGTCTCAAAGAAGGGTGGAACATTGATACCCATAACGGACACTTTCATTTTTATATGCCATTTTTTGAAATTACCGGATTTAGTGCATCCTGGGATACTGACTGACCTGTATCTTAAGATCCCGACCATAAAGATTTGGTTTGCGTCTGCCATGGAGGAAAATATTTTATTGAACAATGATTAGAGGTGAACTTGGTTGAAAAATAAAAGAGGACTTATCGGAGTTTTTTTGAGATGTGTTCTCATGATTTCTTTGGGGATGGCATTTGACCCGGAAAGGGATTATAAGTATTTGCCCTTTATGGTCCTTATAGCTTTTGCGATGCTGATGTTCTTCCTTTTGACGGTCAGCCGATCCAATTTGAACAGGCATCTAAAAACTGTTTTCTTTTTCTTTGTTTCACTGGCGGTGATGCTGTGGCTTGGATGGGTAGGCGTGATATTAAGCTGGCAGTTTACCCTGGGCTTTATGGGTTCGGTCTGTATCACCTGGTTTTTAATAAACATCTTCTGTATTTATTTGCACCAGAGGCGGGTAGTCGCCCGATGGAACACGGCCTATGCAGCTTGGAAGTCCGGGGGCAGCGCGGAGGACTATCTGAAAGAGATGGAACAGTGCGAAGCGGAATTAAAAAAAGATACAGGCATCATGTTTGTATATGGCGGCATCCCCTTGAACGATTACATTTCGGTACATAAGATTTCCCTGCTGAAAGAAATGGGGCGGAACCAGGAATGCCATGTCCTGCTGAAAAGCATCCAGCCTAAAATTAAGAATCCGGAGGTGCAGAAAGCCCTTGCAGAAATGGAAACAGAACTTTCCAGTTGCCCTAAAGCAAATGATTTAAATATGATTGGCGGAGGTAACGAAAATGTCTTTTGAAGTACGGATGAAAAAAAGAACGAAAATGATTGTCCTGCGGATCTTTAGCGCCTTTATGGCTACGGTGATGATATGGTTCATCAATCTGGATTTTATACGGCCGGCTCTTATGCAGGATGGCGCTTACCTGCTTTTTATAGGCTTTATTGGAATCTTCCTTATGTTCTTTGCCTGGTCTTTCTATGCACAGAAACGCCCGCGCATTAAAGTGGACGGCAAGGACATTATATTTTATCCAATGTGGCGTCCATCCCAAAAAGTCACATTGTCGGCGATCACTGCCAGAAATGTGAAAGGCGATGCTACCGGGGAGAAAATAGATGCTGCTATCGGAGGCGCTTTACTGAGTCCTCCGCTTGCTGATGCGTTAGAACAAAGATATGCTGACGCTTTAAAAAATCCTAACCCTAAAGATATGGTTTACACTTATTACAGCGGAGATACAAAACTGATTTCTGTTTCAACAAAGAACATGGAAAACGTAGAGCGTTTTGATAAAATGGTGGCAGACAGATTAGAAGGTAAGCTGTTAGAGCTGGAACCGGAAGTGACTGAGGCAGAAATGCAGCCCTCTAAAAAGTCAAAGCTCCCTCTTGCTTTGGCTGGACTGATTGGAATTATATGTGTTATGGCAGTGGCCGCAATCATGCTTATCCCACGAACGGCATCACAATCCCCGGATTTGCTGGCAGGCACTTCATGGCTTTCCGGAGACGATAATTCACAATGGGTATTCGGTACAGACAAGACATTTCATTGGTATCAGACGGAGGGTGAAACAGATGACAATTATTTTGCAGGTACTTATGAGTTTCATGTTGGGCAGGATGCCGTCAACTGTTTGACAACGGAACTTTCTGAATATGGCATAACAGAAAGAATGATCAGACAGGTAATCTCCAGTAATTCAGAATATACCCTGGATAACTTTGTTTGCTTTTCCTGTGTCAACCAGTCCTTTATGCTGCATGGTAAGGAACAGCTTTCCGAAGATACGATTTCATCTTATCTTGGTTTCTTCCTGCAGGATGGTACATACCTTGATATTGCAAATATGACGACTGGCACATATTACGGTTTCACAAAGGAGTAAATTCTGGTATAGATGAACACACATTTTACTAATGTGATGAAGAAAAATATTCTACTAAACAATAATCCGGGGAGGAATAGAGAGTGAACGGCAGATTTCCTCAAAAACAGAATACCAGTGAAAAATTGAAAGCGAAGCAATACGGAGCTGCGGCCTTAATCTGTATCTTAGTTGCTGTCATCATAACAATTATCCGCCTGATATGGGGAAATGTTATGTTAGGGAGTGGTGGAGATAAAATACCTTTGGGCATGGTCATTTTTCTTGTGCGTAACATTGTGCTGCTCTTTGGAGCGGTAGACCTTGTTTCCGCAATCTATCACCTCATGCTTTGGAACCGAAATGGGCGACACAGTATGGATGATGACAACAATGGCCTGCTTTCTGACTGGAAAAGTGGGGAGCGTTCTCCAGTTAAAGTTTCGCTGGTTCTGATGGCCGGTATCATGGTGCTGACACTGGTGATTATTGTACAGGCATAAGGGATATAGTACTTCAATAAAGCAAAAAAGGTGAGAGATATGGGATTGGCGTATTTTTTCTTGTTCATTATGATACTGGGGGCAGCAGGAGCAGTGGTTGCTTTATTGGTGTTGGCGTGGATAATCTGGAAAAAATCTCGTTTCAAAATCTTTGCAATCATCCCTGTGCTTTTGGCTGTGCCTTGCGCTGTTGCAGCATTTTACTTATTGGCAATCGTTTGGAGAGAGCCGCCCTGGGGATTCCATTTCTGATAGGATGACAAATATTTTTAATAGAGGCTTGGGGAAAATGCCCCGAAGCAGGTGGAAAAAAATAATTGCAGTTAGGAGCGTAGAACTATGGCAAAATTTCAACTGAATCCCGGAGAGACACTGATCGGCAGCGGGATGATGTCAATCTATTTAAAGCAGGGACTGAGCAAAAAGCCGTTTCAGGGGAACATCTATATTACCAATCAGCGGGCGTGTTTCAAAATCAGCATGACGCCTGGCGCATTGGATATGGATCTGCCGTTGGAAGACATCAGGGGATTTTCGGTGAGCGGTGTGGCGATATTTACCCAGGTAACAATCCACAGCCGAATAGGAGAAAACTATTCCTTTACGGGTTTCCCGGCAAAAAAGCTGCAGGGCTGGCTGATGCAGTTAGGCGTGCAGAAATTGTAAGGCAAAATCGGAATTGGAGGAATATTATGGTTCGCGCAATTTTAGCATTAGCTTTTTTAACTGGTATCATCTTGTTACAAATTTTTCTGTCGCGGACAGAACACAAATGGCCTGGACTTATTTTACCTACTATTTCTTTTTTGTTTGGTTTTCTTTATCCTTTTAATATGTCGGCTGGCACACTGATTTGGCAAGTGTTTTTTGTATGGCTATTGGGGAATATTCCTACCATTATTTTTCTTGCTATCTACGTTGCTTGTCGCCCAAAGCGAAAGCAAACGGCTGGCGAGTGAATGTAACTTATAGTTTGCTATATTGGGAAATTGGAATTTAGAGGAGATGAGTGCATGAAAAAGGCGATAGGAATTACTTTGTCAGTAATAGGAATTATAATGGCAGCAATAAGCCTGGTTTTTAAGATAAATGAACAAATATCAGTGACAAAATCAGTGTCTGTTATTGGTGGGGCAGATGGTCCTACTTCAATATTTGTTGCTGGTAAAATTGGAGGTACTCCAGCGATTACAGGAATAATCGTAGGTATTGTTTTGCTTGCGATTGGGATTTTTATTTTTGCAAGAAAAAAATAAATTCCATTTTGAGAGGGTGATCAGAATGAAAAAAATTATGTTTGGTAATAGTTTGATGCTTTTTGGTATCGCATTACTTATTCTTGCAGGATTAGAGATTATGCCGATATATGTTTTCTGGCCTGCTGTCATTCTTGTGTTGGCTGGTTTTATAATGGCTGTAATTGGATACTTTAGTAAAGGTAATAAGGAGAAACAGTAACATGAAAAATTTTAAGAACTATGCACCGGAAAAATATGCAACATCTGATTTTCAAAAAATTGAAGAAGGGATTTATCGAACAAAGTGTCCATATAAAACCATATTTGATAGTGAAATTTTCGTTACATCTCTTACATTTGAGATGGAGCCGGAATGTTATGGGGAAGAAGACGCATCGCCCAGGAATCTTACGCAGGTTCCGATTGAGGGGCTTCTGGATGAATTTAACCTTTTTGTCACAGATTTTTATGAGCAGTTAAATGAGACAAGTGAAACCATCTGTTATCAGGAGTTTGGTTCTTTTGATCTGGCGGATATTCAAAAGCTGAGGACTCTGATCGGAAAACGGTTTTATGCCGTACCATATATGGAGAATGGGGAAGAATATTATAACATGGTAACGGAATAATTCTGTTATCACCTGTCCGGAAGCAATGATTGGGGGAACCAACATGAACATAGAAATAACAGAAGAATATAAAGCATCTTTGATTCCATTCCCAAAAGAAACATTGGAACCGCTGAAATTGCCGACAGAGACATTTGTCTTTTTGACAGAGACTGGACTTCCGCTCCATGCGGGTTATGAAATTACTCCAAATGCGCCGATAACATTTTTAAGTATGCCGATAATAAAAAAATATCCATATTTGCAACATCAATATCTGCAAATTGGCTCTTTGGATGTAATGGGGGAACTGGCAATCAACCTGACCTTTCAATCAGTTTATCAAATACAAATTGTAAATGACAATGGATACGATATGGCAATACTCTATTTGATGAATTATAGCCTTAGTCAGTTTGTTGATTGTCTGGGGTTATGGCTGTCGTTTTATCCGCAGTTTCGGGATGAAATTGCCAGAAATCTGGTGCTCGATCCCAAGTTCAGTCTTTTTGAACACGAAGAAATGTACAATCCAATTTTGAATAAACTGAAAGAAGTTGATCCGAAATCCATGCGTCAAAAAAAGTTTTTCTGGCGCAGGATGTGTGAACCGGACATTATATAATGATTAGGAATTGTAAAGCAGAAAGAGAGAAATAGCTTCATGCAGCCGAATAAGAAGATGGACACATTACTAAATGAAATGGCAGTATATAAAACGGAGTTAGCTAAAGGCAGTGTAACAAGTCAACTTCATCGAATTAAAAACATTATAGAAAATATTCCGGATATTAACATATCAGACCAACAAGGATATACTTATTTAATGGTTGCGGTGATGCAATATAAAACAGATATTGTTAAGTTGTTGTTGGAGGCGGGAGCAGATCCAAATCGTGGCCGCAAAGATGGAGTCCGTCCATTAGCGGTAGTATTCTTAAAGAATACAGATAATCGGGAAGAAATTATCCGATTATTGATTGAATATGGCGCAGATCCGTCTTTAGCTGACAAACCAAGGCAAACAGCTTTTGATTTTGCAGAAATTACAAATGCGGATGCCCATTTGATTAAAATGTTGGAGCAAGCGAACTTCCGTCTACATGGTGTTTTACGTGGAGTAAAATAGCTTATATAGGTAAAATTTACAAAGACATATTAGGAGGTGTGTAAGCAAATGGATAGGAAAACAATAGAGGCTTTTGAAAAAGCACACCATTATATATTACCGGAAAGTTATATAAATTTTCTGCTTATTTGTGACAATCATCCTGAAAAATACTGTAAAGGATATAGAGATATCATCCTCTATTCATTAGAGGAATTGCCGGAGGAGCGCAAGTTATATGAAATGGATGAGTTTTGTCCGGAATATATAGCTATTGGTTATGGCGGAGGTGGGGAAGTCCTGATTATGAAACAGGAAAGAGATAGTAATACACTCATTGTTTCCAGTGGTGGGGCTTTGCTAACAAAATTTATATCTCCTGAGTATTGTACGTTTTTCAATGATTTTTTTGAAGAGTGGGTATCGCATAGGTGCCCTGCTGATGAGATAAATCCTATGTACGGATAAATATAGAGGGGGATGTAGCTTATATGAAAAAAGAATTATCTTCTCTATTTACTATTTTTCGGAATATTATATGCATCACCCTTGCTTTATTGGTACTGTTATCCGTTCCCACCGGCTGGGTGTATGATCTGTGGGCAGGGGAGGGAACAGAGCAGGGGCAGCGGCCTAGTGTGGATGTTCAGCGGCTCCAGCAACAGGAAGATATAGAAACTTGCTTTTTGAGCAATACCCCGATTACCGTGGACGATAACGAATTGGTAGCTTGCCCGTTGGCACGTCTACGGGATTCGGAGCAGGCAGGCGTACATATGCATCATAATAGCGGCGTGAAAAGGTCAGTAAGCGTTTCGGAATACATTTATGCCGATTACCCTATTCCGCCTTTACAGCGGTTTGTACAGGGCTTCGTGGGCGGTTATTACAACCGCTATCATTTGCTGAAGCTGGAAGATGGTTCCTGGCTTTGTGTGTATTTTGACGATTATCTGGCATTAACAGGGGCAGACAATTATCCAACCGGATATGTCCGCTATACCACCACCGAGGAGCGCCGGATGCTGAACCAGATGGCGGAGGACTATGACGTTGATTCAGTTTATGTGCTGGATATGTACCGTCATGGGAAAGTAAGCTGGATGCTGGATGTTTTGCTCCGGCTTGCTGTATGTGTGGCCGTGGCCGTGATTGTGTGGGGTATCAAAAAGGCTTCTAAAATACGGGTTCCCCACCCGTGACGAGTGGGCCGAGCCGTATGATATATCAAGTGAAATAGCCAAAACATAGGCAATTACCAAATTGGATTATAAAAACATTATCAGAGATGTGATGTGCGATTGTATACTTCTTGATGGTGGACTAAGTGATTTAGCTGCCTTGTTTTGGATAGCGAAGGTGATTTATACTTCTCAAGGTAGCGGTTTGACATTTTCATCACCTCATTAGACGAAACGCAAACAACTCTAATGTGAATATAGAAATAGTGGAGGTGCCCTGATGGCGTTGATTACTCCGGCAAAGCAAGAAATTGATTTTTGCCTTCGAACAACAAAACCCTTTCATAACAGGAAGTCTGCACAGGATTTTTTTCGACTAATTGATGCCTATGGCCCCAATTACCGACCCCTTAAGTACGGTAATTGTGAACCTATGAAGCAGATATTCAATGATAAAAAAGAGGATGAAATAATTCTGTCCTGGTTCGAAGGCGCAGACCTTTCTCAGGAGGAACTGGAGAGTCGTCCCTGCAATGCGCAACTCATAATGAAAGGAAGGCCTCCTGGAAAAATCGGATATTATATAGGATGGCGTAACTGGGCAAATTCTGTTCTGTTTAATATGATTTCCGTAAATATTTCTAAGCCGTTCTTAAAAAAGGACGCACGAAACATGGCTCAGTTTGTCCATTTTTGTGACGATTTGATTCGTCTATTTTCCCCTGTCCATGCCGAAATTTATGATTACACCAGTTCCATCCCCTGCACAAATACAAAAAGCGCATTTATTCCGGACCGACTTGATATTCGTTGCCCCGCATTAAAGTGGCGCACCTATTTTGGCCCACCCTATATCAAAATGCTAGGGCGCGATACGATTTTAAATGCGCCCTGTTGGAAAACCGAGGAGCTGGGTGACTCCATAGTTCTCCAGTTGACAGAAACCGTATATGAGGACATTTCGCCAGTGTTGCGTCAAGAAGTGGTGGACTACTTTGAGGAGAGCATAGATCCACAGCTCCGAACAGAGTTAGGAACAGGTTTCATTTTTCGTCCTTTTGATGCCTCGCAGAGTTACTCAAAGGCTAAAAAGTTGGTACCTGAGTTCCAGATACAAGAGTTATTTGGAAAGAACCTGGATGAGGCAACCGTAATAGAGGCGGGTAAGCCACATCTTTCTAGCGAAGAAAAACGTAAGAAATAAATAGTGAAATTATAGATAAGCGAAAATAACATTACATTTTCAGACGCCAACGGAAACGGCATATTAAAAACATAGGAAAGTTTTAACTTTTCAAAAGCTATGAAAAAATAAAAAATCATTTTAGGAGCATTTCAATGGACACTGAAAAATTTTGGAGTACCACAGAAATGAACAAATTTCTGTATCAGCAGTTAAAGGCGATGTGTGAAGCTAACGGATTTGTCCTTAGCCCTCGAAAAGGGAAGCATCTGGTTAAAATTGCGGAACATTTTGTACAAATTATATGGCCAGAGATTTCATATAACAGGACACTTATCCATGTATTGGTTTCCCCTGCAGGCTCTTATAAAAACCATATTTATGCTGAAAAAACATTTTGTCCGCATGGTGACAAAAAAGAGGATATTTATAGCGTTTATTATGATCTTGCCATAGAAGATACAACAAGCTATAAAGAATTTTATGATATTCAACAAATGAAATCGCTTTGGGAAGAGATTATCCATCCCCAATTTAATCAGGAAATATTTTCATGTTTAAAAGCTTTTTCATATGATCGTTTTTTGAATTTATCTGAAACATGGAGTTGTGATGGTTTCCAATATGGTATCACTCATAAAAATGATAATGCCTTAAGTTTTTTATCTTTGGGGTATGGTGAAATTTGGAAAGGAAACTTTGAAAAAAGCATCTCACTATTGGAAAGGGCATTATGCGGTTTAAAAAAGGGTATTGAGCTGAATAAACAATCTGGGCGAGAAGTACCTGTGGATGACAAGGAAAATTATGATACGGTACAGGAAGTGCTTTCCATGATACAAAGAGGCGATACAAAAGCAAAGGTTATTGATAAGATGCAAGAGATTGAACGGACTGCTTTAAATAAAGTATGGGGTGTTATGCTCACCTCGGAAGGTCAAACAATGCGGTTAAAGAAAAAAGAGCTTCTTTAGCGGATGTAAGAGAAAAGGGAGTATAAGGCAATGTCAAACACATTTCCGATAGAAGAATTGCGTTCATTGTTAGAAAAGGCAAAGGCCACAGATGCCGATTTGAAACAATTTGGCGCTCAAAATCATAAATATCAATGGAATCCGCCAGCGGCTTTGAAAGAGATAGAAGAATTCGAGCAGGAAACAGGGATTTCGCTTCCGGACGGTTACCGTAACTTTCTGCTGCAGGCGGGGAACGGCGGAGCCGGGCCTTTTTACGGCTTGTTTTCACTGGAGCAGGTGAAGGGCTGGCTGAGCTGGCAGGTGGAGCCGGGGGAAACGCCGTATCTTGTTCCGGGAATCGATCCGGATTCATTAAAAGATTTGGGTGACAGGGATCACGACTGGCGGCGTGGCTGTATTCCCATTGAATCTCAGGGAGATACTTATTTTACTTATCTGCTGGTGGCAGGACCGGACCGGGGGCGTGTCGTTTATATAGAATATGAGCGCTCCTGGATATTCTTTCCCAGGGAGCCGGACTTTTTATCCTGGTATATCCGCTGGCTGCGGGAGGCGGCAGCCGGTTACGATATGGGGTGGTTTGGCATTGCTCTGGATGGTGATGAAGAGACGCTGCAAAAATATTATCTCCAGGCCGATACGGAAGAAGAACGTCTGCTGGCCGTTAGCAGCATGGACAAGTTTCCGGCCTTATCGGATACTTCCAAACATTTCATACGCAGGATTTTGGATGATTGGATTGCAAAGGAAGATGTGAGCAGCCTGCCCCTGCTGGCTTACCGTGTAGACCCCGTGTTATATGGACAGTTTTTGGATAAACGGTGGGAGGCGGGGTTGTTTGACCAGGTAGTCTATGAGTTGTACCACACGCCTGCGGAGAGGAAAGATTTGGCGAAGAGCTGGAGGGAGCGCATTCTGGATAAGCTGTCGGAGCTTTCCCCGGAAACCTATTGTATCACCATACCGCTTTTAAGGATGGGCGGTGAAGTGAAACTGGAACAGGTGGCGTTTCTTCTGGACAAAGCCGAGGGCAGGGAAAAGAGGGAACTGCTGTATGATCTGGGACATTTCCCGGACGCAAAGGAACACTTGGAGATATGGCTGGGCTTTT
>Ga0192240_10159_pt1 | contig 32476 bp, 27 predicted proteins | sample Koala_Koa27_H3_FD_131237 | JGI IMG/M metagenome (GOLD analysis project Ga0192240, IMG submission 131237) | Enriched cells from koala feces incubated with labeled cellulose particles, San Francisco Zoo, California, United States - Koala_Koa2-7_H3 ...
AATTGACCAGATAGTTCTTCAAAAAGCCGATTTTTCTCCTTACTTCTATTCACCTCCCGGCATTTTAAAAGAAATACTTAATGACTCCCAGGAAAATACACAGGTACAAATAAAAGATTCCATTGTAATGGATACTACCTCGCAGCGGATTTTACTTTTCGGAGACTCTATGCTGGAAGGGATAAGTAAACGAATGAGAAATTACGCGGCAGAAAATGAACATGAATTACTAAGTGTAATATGGTATAGTTCTTCCACTAAGATATGGGCACAAAGTGATACACTTCAACACTTTATAAAGAGCTTCTCTCCTACCTATATTATGCTCTGTTTAGGAGGAAATGAGCTATTTGTACGCGATTTGGATAAACGGGAAAATTATATAAAAACCCTCCTGGAAAAAATTGATACGATACCTTATATCTGGATTGGTCCTCCTAATTGGAAAGAGGATACAGGGATTAATGAATTAATTGAACGTAATACAACCGCTAGCCGGTATTTCCCTTCTAAAAATCTCACTTTTGAGCGGGCATCAGACGGTGCCCATCCAACCATGAATTCTGCTGCAATATGGACTGATAGCATAGTAACATGGATGAATGAACATGCCCAACATCGTATCAGGTTAAAAGCTCCCTCAGATAATTCGCAACAAAAAGGAAAAACCACGTTATTAATGCCTGTAAAATAATGCATAGTTTACCTGACATAGAAAATTTAATACCGGGAATAAAAAGATTATTCTCTCATACCATAGGAGAACCGATTCTTTTCTCTTCAGGATTATTCTGGATATTATTTATACTATTTATTTCCATCTATGCCTTTATTTATTCCAGAAAAGTGCAAATGATGTTGTATGTAACGGCATTTAGCCTTTTCTTCTATTATCAAACCAATGGGCTTGTTTTTGTTTTTTTACCCGCAACGGCTTTATTAGATTTTACCTTAGCAAAAATTTTACATGCCAGTACCAACAAGCTTCACAGAAAGATTCTGCTGACTTATTCTATAGTAATGAGTGTAGGAATACTTGCCTGTTTCAAATACACAAACTTTTTTATTACTACATGGAATGATATTTTCTCTGATAACTTCCAATTATATAACTTAATTTTACCTGTAGGAATCTCGTTTTATACTTTCCAGAGTATAAGTTATATAACAGATGTATATAAAGGAAAAATAAAACCGGCAAATTCTTTTCTTCAATATCTCTTCTACTTATCTTTCTTTCCCCTGATATTGGCAGGTCCTATCATGCGGGCCGAAAAGTTTTTTCCACAAATTCAAAGTAATAAGCGAATTTCTTCAACTATGATATATGGAGGGTTGTGGTTAGTAATGATAGGTATCATTAAAAAAGCTGTTTTCGCCGATTATATAGCGCAATATAATAATTGGATTTTCGAAGCACCACTTCATTTTTCGGGTTTTGAAAATCTTATGGGAGTTTTGGGATATGGAGCCCAGATATATTGTGACTTCTCCGGTTATAGTGATATGAGTATCGGAATTGCATCTATTATGGGATTTGATTTAGGAAAAAACTTTAACCTACCCTATCAATCTTCTAACATCACCGAATTCTGGCGGCGATGGCATATTTCCCTTTCAAGTTGGATGCGGGATTATATTTATATTCCCTTAGGAGGAAATCGTACCACTAAGTTCCGCACCTATTTAAACTATATGATTACGATGCTCATTGCCGGCCTATGGCATGGAGCGTCATGGATGTTTATTATATGGGGAGGACTCCATGGCCTGGGCCTGGTTATCCACAAAATAAATAAGCCCTGGTTGGATAAAATCCCCAATAACTTTCCCGCAAGATTTCTATCCTGGCTAATTACTTTTTCTTTTGTTTCTTTTCTCTGGATTTTTTTCCGCTCCGTAAGTATGGAAAATAGCATAGAACTTATCACCCGGATTGGCAGTGATTTTAGTTTATCTTATGCACTACCATTCTTAAAAGCACGTACCACCTGGTGTATATTTATTATTCTCATCTTCGCCTTTCATGCTGTTCCCGGCAAATACTATGATAAATTTAAATACTACTTCATTAATTCTCCCTGGATTCTAAAAGTTATCCTATTCCTCATCGTGGTTCAATTAGTGATACAATTTCAAACAGGAAGCGTGCAACCTTTCATTTATTTTCAATTTTAAGTAAAACCGAAATAATAAAAATAAGTCCTAACATTTATTCTTTTTTGTAGCAAAATATATATTTCAATATCAAAAAGTATATCTTTTGTTTACACATAAAAACATTTTTGCAAACCAAATATTAATTGATGTTATAAAACACATTTTTATTACTTTATTTTTTGCAGATATTCAAAAACCCTTTATATTTGCATTGTGTTTTTCATAGTATTAGATTTAAGGTTAACAAAGGTTGGAGTCAGGCGTGACTCCTTTTTTATTTTATAGAGGTTTTATTTCTATCTTTGTAAAGTTGTTTCAATTCTTTATCTGACAAGTTCTCTAACTTTAAAAGTTCTTCATAAGGATTACCCCATAATTTTAATAATTGCCCAAAAGCAGGTTCGGTTTTAATTCCCTGTTGCTTCAGTTTAACAACTTCTTCTTTGAAGGTATTACCCAATAAATTAAGAAGTCGCCATTCAATTATCATATGCCTATATCCGTTTGTTTGCATGGATGGTATTTGAGAAGCATAAATTTCTATTTCAAATTCTTCCATAAAAAAATTAGCAACAAGAAGAGAGGTGCTTTTCTTTCTTATATGGAAATCCGGATAACCACTAAAATCAGAAGATAAAACCTGAGCAAATAATTCCACCTCTTTAAAATCGCACACAATATCCAAATCGCTTTTTTGTATATCTATACCAATTGGAATAGTGCCTACCAAAATGGGATTATAAGAAGCAAGAAGAGAGAAAACCTTTGTTCTTTTCAAAACTTCATAAGCTTGTTTCTGTTTCTGATTCCCATTTACCAAATAAGAGATATCTAAAAAATTCGTTTGCATCAACTTTTAATTTTGTATATTTGTTTAACTGATTAATTCACTAATATAAATATTATCCATGAATAGCTATTATAAATTTTTGTTTTTTGTTCTTTTTGTCAGCTGTAGCATTTTTACTATTGCACAGGAAAATCTCAATATCGATTACTCCATTATAAAAGAAAATATGGAGAAAGATTCTATTACATATATTCGCCTGAAAAGCAGATATGAAAGAAATGATAGCACTTTAACTTACCCGGAATATGCTATTTTGTATTACGGATATTCTTTTACACCGCAATATGCCATAAAAGAAGACGCAGATAAAAAGGAATTGGAACGGTTAATTGATAATCAAAAATACCAGGATGCTTATCTCTTAGGAAGAAAAATATTACAAAGAAACCCGGTTGCATTATATGCACTTTATAATATGTATTATTTATCTCAAACACTTAATCGGTCTCCGCAGGAAATAAACAGTTATATCATTAAATATTCCGGCATTTTACACACCATTGCACTATCCGGAGACGGAAAAAGTGAAAGTACAGCATTCAGGGTAATCACCACAGACGATATGTACCAATTGGCTTACAATTATTGGGGGGTGAATGAAATTACATTGCAATACCAGGTAGGTATATACGAGGTAATAGAATTTACACAAAGCCAACATTATAAAGAAAATAGGATGTATTTTGAAATAGCTAACCAGTAAAAAATGCAGAAAACTCAAACTGATAGTTTTTCAAAAAACAAAAGAAAAAAACACATCCAGATAATACTTTATATTTTATACATCCCGACTTCCATTGTGGCTGTTTTATTTCTTTGCTATCACATCTTAGAAGATATTACAATATTGATGTATGCTCCTGAAAAATGGAAACTTAGTAATGATATATATGAAATAAAGTACTATTCATGTATTGAAAATATTATTTCTTCCATGGGTTATTCTATTATATTCATTATTTCCCAATTAATTTTAGCTACTTTTATATTTTATATTAAAAGCACGCATAGTAAGAAATAAAAACAATTTAAAATTATTTTATCAACGTATATGGATACACTATTAAACGAACCCAAAAAGCAATATGCAACAGATATGCACACCACAGAACATATTCTTAACCAAACTATGGTAAGACTATTTAAGTGTGAACGGTCACACAACGCCCATATTGAAAGGAAAAAAAGCAAGTGTGACTATTTTCTTACTCAACCTCCTACTTCAGAAGAAATAAATATAATAGAAAATAAAGTCAACGAAGTTATCCGACAAAACTTACCTGTAACCATTGAATTTACAGATAAAAAGGAAGCCCAAAAAAGATATAACCTGAATAAACTTCCGTTAGATGCATCAGAAACTTTGCGTATTGTAAAAATTGGTGAGTATGATAGCTGTCCTTGTATTGGTATGCATGTAGAAAACACTTCAGAAATCGGACAATTTAAAATAATTTCTCATGATTATAAAGAGGGAGTATGGAGAGTTAGATTTAAGTTAATAAATTGAATCTTAAATTTTAATTCATACGAATAAATAAAAATCAGCAAAAGATAAGAGAGTTAATCCTATACTTATAAGGAAAGCATCAAATTTACTAAGATGTCTTCTCATATATTAAAAATCACAGAAGATAAACTTTATTTTCTACTATCAAGTAAGCCGAAAAATTTTATAGTTATTTTTCTATAAGATATTTGCTTTCCCAAAGCTAAATCATAAGCTCTTACTAACTATTTTACAGTTACCTGAAGCTACTTTTTAGTGCAATATATAATATCAACAATTAGCCGTTTTTATATGTAAGTCTATTCTATTCATAAAAACCGTCGCAAAACTGCCATTTTGTCAGGAAATCATTCTGGTATTTATTTTGTTTTTTCTATAACAGAGATTAAATGAAAAATATAACTTAATTATATGTTTAACTAAAATAATAGGAGATAATATTATGATGCCAGTAAGAAGAAATCAAAATTGGTTACCAGGTATTTTCAATGACTTTTTTGACAATAATTGGATGGCAAAAGCAAATGCAACCGCACCTGCTATTAATGTAGTTGAATCCGAAAAAAGTTACAAAGTAGAACTTGCCGTACCTGGCATGAAAAAAGAAGATTTCACTATTCAGATTAATGAAGATAATGAATTAGTGATTTCTATGGAAAAAAAAGAAGAAAAGAAAGAAGAAAATGCACAAAGCCGTTATTTACGCCGTGAATTTTCATATTCAAAATTCCAACAAACATTGATTTTACCTGAAAATGTGGATAAAGAAAAAATAGATGCAAAAGTTGAAGATGGGGTATTGACAGTAGACTTGCCAAAAAGATTACCCGAAGAAACTAAAAAAGCAACAAAAGTTATCGAAATTAAATAATTTCACAATGTTCTATATAAAAGCCGACTTATCTTATTGATAGGTCGGCTTTATTTTTTTGTATACTTCTCTTTCTATTATTATATACATTTTTCTACAAAGGCTTAACGTTAATAAAAGATAAATCTATATATTTGTACCTTAATTTTAACCTCCTTACATAATATTAATTTAATAAATTCATAAATCTATCACATGAAACAAGCAAATGATGAATTCACAGGACTTCCTGAAAATGCATTCCGCGAATTAAAGCCCGGAGAGGTGTTTAATCCCTTAATGTCACCGGATAAAAACTATCCGGAAGTAACTTTGTGGTCAGTCCTATGGGGAATAAGCATGGCTATTTTATTCTCTGCTGCCGCTGCCTACCTGGGTCTGAAAGTAGGACAGGTCTTTGAAGCAGCCATCCCCATTGCTATTATTGCCGTAGGAATATCGGGAGCTACCAAAAGAAAAAATGCATTAGGAGAAAATGTAATTATTCAATCAATCGGTGCTTGTTCGGGAGTAATCGTAGCCGGAGCTATTTTTACTTTACCGGCATTATATATCTTACAAGATAAATACCCCGAAATGACAGTAACATTCATGCAGGTGTTTATCAGTTCCCTTTTAGGAGGTGTACTAGGAATCTTATTTCTAATTCCCTTCCGCAAATATTTTGTGAGTGATATGCACGGGCAGTTTCCATTTCCCGAAGCTACTGCCACCACGCAAGTGCTTGTTTCAGGAGAAAAAGGAGGAAATCAGGCAAAACCTCTTTTAATGGCCGGGCTAATCGGAGGACTATATGATTTTATTGTAGCCACTTTTGGCTGGTGGAACGAAAACTTTACTACCCGGGTTGTTAGCATCGGGGAAACACTTGCAGATAAAGCCAAACTGGTTTTTAAGGTAAATACCGGCGCTGCCGTACTGGGATTGGGTTATATTGTCGGATTAAAATATGCTTCCATCATTTGTTTTGGTTCATTAGCAGTATGGTGGCTCATTATTCCCGGAATGTCCCTCATCTTTGGTGACCAGGTATTAAACGCATGGAATCCGGCTATTACACAAACCGTGGGAGAAATGTCTCCGGAAATTATTTTTAAAGAATATGCAAAAAGCATTGGTATCGGTGGCATCGCTATGGCCGGTATCATTGGTATAATCAAATCATGGAGTATAATAAAAAGCGCAGTTGGCTTAGCAGCAAAAGAAATGGGCGGAAAGAATACCGCCACTAAAGAATTGAAACGTACCCAGCGTGACTTATCCATGAAGATTATTGCGATAGGTTCTATCATCACAATCATCCTGATATTCTTATTTTTCTATTTTGATGTAATGCATGGTAACCTTATTCACAGCCTTGTAGCCATCATCCTTGTAGCCGGAATTGCATTCCTGTTTACTACTGTTGCTGCCAATGCCATTGCTATTGTCGGAACTAACCCTGTTTCCGGAATGACTTTAATGACTCTCATTTTAGCATCGGTTGTAATGGTTGCAGTAGGGCTGAAAGGTCCCGAAGGAATGGTTGCTGCGCTCGTTATGGGAGGAGTGGTTTGTACGGCTCTTTCAATGGCAGGAGGTTTTATTACGGATTTAAAAATTGGATATTGGCTGGGAAGCACTCCGGCAAAGCAGGAAACATGGAAGTTCTTAGGAACTATTGTATCAGCTGCTACTGTAGGGGGAGTAATTATGATATTGAATAAGACTTACGGATTCACAAGCGGACAACTTGCTGCTCCACAGGCAAATGCAATGGCAGCAGTTATAGAACCGTTAATGAGCGGTGTAGGGGCACCCTGGTTACTCTACGGTATAGGAGCGGTGATTGCTGTTGTCTTAACATTCTTCAAAATACCTGCTTTAGCTTTCGCTTTAGGTATGTTTATTCCATTAGAACTAAACATTCCATTGGTGGTTGGAGGAGCCATAAACTGGTATGTTACTTCAAGAAGTAAAGACAGTAGTCTCAATAATGAAAGAGGGGAAAAAGGAACCTTACTTGCTTCCGGATTCATAGCCGGGGGAGCTTTAATGGGAGTTATCAGTGCTGCAATGCGTTTTGGAGGAATAAATTTAGTGAATGAATCCTGGTTGGAAAATTCATGGTCAGAAGTTCTTGCACTGGTTGCCTATGCAATGTTGATTCTATACTTTATTAAAGCTAGTATGAAGGTAGAAAGAAAATAAATTTCAAACTTAAAATATTCAACAAATAAATCCTTAAAGGCATTCTCTCTAAAAGCATAAAACTTTTTGTGGAAATGCCTTTATTAATTTCCAGGAAATTCTCAACAAACACGTCAGATATGAAAAAAGTAATTCCCTTTTTTATTCTTTTTATTACCACAACTTTATTTGCCCAAAAGCCTATGGAGATTAAATTATGGCCGGATGGGACACCTAATACCAACCAGATTACCGGAAAAGAGCTGGAGCTGGAAAAAAACCGTATCAGTAATGTTACAGAACCTACCCTAACTGTTTATCTACCTTCTAAAACAAATGGAAAAATGATACTTATGTGCCCTGGTGGTGGATATGCCAGATTAGCTATAGACCATGAAGGACATGATATGGCTGCTTGGTTCAATGCGCAGGGAATAGGATATGCCGTTTTAAAATATCGTTTACCAAACCAACATTCCGAAATACCTTTATCGGATGCTGAACAGGCAATAAAAATTATCAGAAACCATGCTGAAGAATGGGGAATTAATCCCAACCAGATAGGAGTAATGGGAGCTTCTGCTGGTGGACATTTAGCTTCTACCCTGGCAACCCACTACAGTAGTGAAGCAACACGTCCTGACTTCCAGATACTTTTATATCCGGTAATCAGCATGGATGAAACCATAACACACGGTGGTTCCAGAAAAAATCTTATTGGCGAAAATCCTTCTCAGGAATTAATAGAAAAATACTCAAACGAACTACAAGTTACCCAAAATACTCCCCCCGCATTTATTACACTTTCACACGACGATAAATCCGTACCGGCAGAAAACAGTATAAGATATTATTTAAATTTATTATCTTATGGTATACCTACCAGTTTACACATTTATCCTATAGGAGGTCACGGGTGGGGATTCAGAGATAATTTCATCTATAAAAAAGAGTGGACAGGTGAATTAGAAAAATGGTTAAGAGAATTAAATTAACCTCATACAAACTCAGCTTGAGTATCACCCTTATTTTTAAAGATTTACTTCTAATTAATTTGTAAATCATAAAATTAACATTACCTTTGTGGCCGCTAATACGGGATATTAGCTTTAATTCAAATCATTCATAAAATTAATTTAGAAAATGGCAACAAAAATCAGATTACAAAGACACGGACGTAAAGGTTATGCGTTCTACAAAATTGTAATTGCAGACAGCAGAGCACCACGTGATGGTAAATTTATTGAGAAACTCGGTACTTATAATCCAAATACCGATCCTGCAACAATAGATTTGAATTTTGAACGTGCTTTATATTGGGTAAATACCGGAGCGCAACCTACAGACACTGCCCGCAGTATTCTTTCCCGTGAAGGAGTTTACATGAAAAAACATTTATTAGGCGGAGTAGCAAAAGGAGCCTTTGGAGAAGCAGAAGCAGAAGCTAAATTTGAAGCCTGGAAGAAGGATAAACAATCCGGTCTTGCTGCTTTGAAAGCAAAACAGGAAGAAGCTGCCAGAGCAGAACAAAAAGCTCGTCTGGAAGCAGAAAAGAAAGTAAATGAAGAAAAAGCTAAGAAAATAGCAGAAAAGAAAGCTGCAGAAGAAGCAGCAAAAATTGAAGCTGAAGCACCGACAGAAACTGAGGTAGCACCAGAAACCCCAGTGGAAGAAACTCCGGCAACTGAAACAGCAGAATAAAAACTTCCGGAAAGTAAATAAGGAAGTATATAAAATTGCTTCCAAATACAAAATCACCCTTATTATATTCTGTAGTAAGGGTGATTTTTTAATTCAATAACTTTTGTATATTCTTTTTTATTCCAGGCCTACGAATTAACTTCAGTATTAAACTTTTACGACTAAAATTCCAACGATCAATTAAGAACCAAAAAGAAACAGCTTGAAATCAACCAAATTTTCTAATCTGTATTTTTTATCATCCCCTCGTCCTTCTTTCGACTACGGCAATATCCAACCCTATTACCCTGTTTTTCTCCAGGTTTTACAGCAACCCAACTAATAAACGACTACATACCTCTTGCATTTAAAAGTCCGGAGATTTTATCTACTCAATTCTTATAACTAAAAACCGGTTTACTTTAAGTTCAAATTTTATAGAGATAAACAAGGAATAATTTAATACCAATAAATTTATTATTACTAAAGTAAATTTCTTTTAATTTTATAGAACTTATGATTAAAGGTAAATTTATTATTACACAGCGAAAAAGTAAATAAAATTACTTTAACCCATGAATTTTAGAAGAGAAAAGTAATGCAGATTAATCTGATTATTAAAACAAAAATGAGACTTGTAATCAAACTAGTTTGATTATTAAATTCAATTAGGTTTTGCTCAATCGGAGTAGTTTGGTTGAGTAAAATATGTTGGAAAATCCCAGTTAGAGTAATTTTATTTACCAGTTCATCTTTAAGTAAATATTCCGAATTAATTCGAATGAAATTTTTATTTCAGAATGCTATTTTCTGAAATGTACAGGAGTACTATTTTTACCTAACAATATGATAAATAGCATAGCCCTGCTAATTTACCGGATAAAATTTAATTCAATCCTTAGAGGATCTCAGTCTATAAAACCTTTTTCTTTTGAATACAAGAAGGAAGCTCTTCTTCATAATGAGTCACCATAATTAATGTTTTATTGGATTGTTTACAAAAACTATCTATCACATTTTTTACCATTTGTCTGTTATAATCATCCAATCCATGCAGGGGTTCATCTAAAATTAATAATGCCGGATTTTTAACAAACGCACGGGCTAATAAGCATAAACGCTGCTCACCGGAAGATAATTGAAGAAATGATTGATTTTTTAAATGTTCTATCTCAAATAATTTCATCCACCATTCACAAACCTCTATTTTCTCTAAAGGAAGTTTTTTATAAAGACCTATAGAATCAAATAAACCACTTCCCACAATCTCTATTGCCGGTATATTTTTTAAATAGGCCCTATGCATTTCCGGAGAAACATATCCTATATTCCTTTTTATCTCCCAAATACTCTCTCCTGTCCCTCTTTTACGCCCAAAGAGAGAGATATTACATGCATAAGATTGAGGATTATCTGCATAAATCAAGCTTAAAAGGGTAGATTTACCTGAACCATTTTTTCCACTCAAAGCCCATTTCTCTCCTGCTTTAACCACCCAATTCAAATCTTTCAAAATAGTACGATCACCATAACGAATGGTCACATCGCTCATCCGGATTATTTCTGTTCCGCTTAAAACTGGGCAGGTAGACGGTTCAGGAAATTGAATATTGTTCTTTTTACCTGATACCCAATTAGTTTCCTTGGCGGAAATAAGATTCGAATTAATATAATATTCACGGCTCAATTTCTCCTTACAAATCCTATTACATACCGGAATTACATGGGTAACAAAAGCAGGAATAGTTTCTACAGTAGAAACAAGTAAGATGATTTGTAAAGAATCACGTTTGGCTAACTGACACAAAAGTTCATCCAGAATCTTACGGGCAGAAGCATCCAGACCGATAAACGGATTGTCTATAATCAATACCCTAGGATTTGAAAACAGAGCTTTAAGTAATTGAAACTTTCTCAGTTCGCCACTTGATAATAAAACAATCTTTTTATCTAATAAGGGTTTTAATTGAAAAGCATCAATCAATTCTTTTTTAAAACTATCTTCTTCTATATCCTCCAGAAATGTTTTTACTTCCGGTAATTCTTCCTGTCCTGTAGAATTCCAACGTTGTTGATAGTAATAATTGGAATCATACTCCCCATAGGAATCCCTGAAAGTAATGTATTTAATATTTTCATATATTTTTTGTGAAGAAGAAGGAAAAAAGTCATATGTCAATTCTCCTTCTTTTAGCGGATATTTTCCTAATATAGTATCTATCAGAATACTTTTTCCGCTTCCATTCAAACCAACTATTGCTAAATGTTCATTCCGATTCAAAGAAAAATTAATGGGTAAACGAAACCGGACTGCATCACTTCGGGTAACCCCGTTGGTTAGCTTAATTACCGGATGTATAGAATGAGTCATTTTCAATTATCTTATTTAAGAATAAAACGCCAATTAAAATCAGTTTCCAGCCCCTATCGAACTACGGAAAAAAGACCATAGATACTTGCTAAAAATGAAATACTAATTTTCAACCCTTTACTTTACCCGGATTTTTATGAATAAAATCTTTCCATCCACTATATTTCTTTTCCGTTTGAATACCTCCTGATTGTAAAAAATGACAATAAGCCGCTGCCAAGCCATCTGTCGCATCCAGTTGAGGTAACATATTTTCTTCGGAGATATACAATAAGCGTTTAAGCATATCTGCCACTTGTTCTTTAGAAGCGCGTCCATTTCCGGTAATTGCCATTTTTATTTTTAACGGAGCGTATTCAGTAATAGGAATATCCCGGCTCAATGCTGCTGCCATAGCTACTCCCTGTGCCCTACCCAACTTTAACATAGATTGCACATTCTTTCCAAAAAACGGAGCTTCAATGGCCACTTCGTCGGGAAGGTACATTTCAATGATTCCGATAACCCGCTCAAAAATACGTCTTAGTTTTAAGTAATGATTTCCATATTTTCTCAAATCAACTACTCCCAGCGCGATTAATTCCGGTTTATTGTTGACTACCTTCAAAACCCCATATCCCATAATAGTAGTACCGGGGTCTATTCCCAATATAATTTTTTCACGAACAGGTAAATTCATTCTATAACCTCCATTAAGGTAGGAATGCCCAGAACTTTATCCTTGAAAATAGCAGTAATCTGACTATTTAATTCCACACCCGAATTAAGATGCCAGACATGCAAATCCGCACTCTTTTCAACCGTCCATTGTAGGGTATAACTCACATTTCCTTCCTGAATATGGCTTAATATCCGGCACAATCTAATCTCTTTGAATAATTCATTTTCCCGTACTTTAGGAATATATACCTCATTTAACCAGATAAGAAAGTTATTTTCTACTTCTTCCTCTAAATGATAAGTGGTGTTATAAATCAACATATTCTTACTTTTTCATACAAAGATATAGGTTATTTCCAAATATTATCTATATTTGCAAACGAAAGTTGGGGCATTAGCTCATCTGGCTAGAGCGTTAGACTGGCAGTCTAAAGGTGATCGGTTCGAGTCCGATATGCTCCACGAATCAATAGTCATTGTATTGAAAAAATGCAGTGACTTTTTTATATATTTGCATAAGTCTATACCTATAATTAAAATGAAATCAATAACTATTCTATTTTTTACTTTAATTCCTATTGCAAGTCTTTTCTGTCAAAATAAAACTCCTGAAGACTATGGGTTTATTCATTTAGAGTTTGATTATAAATCGGATAAAGTTGATATTTTAATAAAATCCAAGAAGGGAGAAGAAAACAAATCCAAACCTTTATTCTTTTTTTGTCAGGGTAGTTTGCCAAATCCACTTATCAAATATTATGATAATGGAGTTTATGGAGTATTTCCATTTAATCCCGATAGTTTATCAGAAAAATACCACTTAGTAATAGTTAGCAAACCCTATATTCCTTTAATATGTCATATTAAAGAACTGGATGAAAGTCTCAATTATCGTGATAACTCAGGAGGTTTTCCTGAAGAATATTCCAAAAGAAATCTTTTAACTTACTATGTTAATAGAAATATTGAGATTCTAAAAAAACTCCGTAAACAAGAATGGGTTTCCAACAATGAATTAGTTGTAGCCGGACACTCTGAGGGAAGTACAATTGCAGCAAAAATGGCGAGCCTGTACCCTAAAATAACCCATTTAATATACTCGGGAGGAAACCCAAGAGGTAGAATCTTGTCTATCATACAAAAAGAAAGAGCAAATGAATTTTATGGAGACAGTATAAAACCTGCTGAAAATGAAATAGAATACTGGGATTATGTAGTAAATGATAAAACAAATATGGATGCCTCGCAAGGAGATACTAACAAAGCTACTTATGAATTTTCAATACCACCGATGGATTATCTGGAAAAACTAAAAATCCCTGTACTTATATGTTATGGAACAAAAGATTGGAGTGCTCCGTATAATGATTTGTTACGTGTTGATATGATTAGAAAAAAGAAGAAGAATTTTTATTTTAACGCTTATGTCGGAACAGAACATAATTTCTTTCCTGTGACTTCTGAAAACAAGCCTGATTATGAAATTTTCAATTGGGATAAAGTAGCGAATGACTGGTTAGAGTGGTTGAATAACCAGTGAAAAGAATTACAATCTTATCCGTATATTTAATAAAAGAATTCGAAATTTTAGTAATATGCTCCACAAACAAATACTTCTCAAGCATAACTCCTTGAAAAGTATTTATTAAGATAGCTATAAGAGCATTATTTTTTATTATGTATTTGTGTCCATGTTAGTTTTGTCTCAGAATCATAAAATCTAATAATACCACAATGTGGTGCTTTCAAAAAACCAGATATTCTTCTCTCCCCTGATAAATCTTTTACTTCTCTAACATGTTTATATGTGGTATTATCTATAATTAAAGAATCCAGACTTTTAACTTCATAGGTTTTTTGCTCTGATTTCATTTCATAAATATCATTATCACAAAATATAATATCTTCCTTGTAAGACGAACCTAATAAATCTATTTCTTTAATGCTTATACCATAAATTTCGTCCTTAGTTGTAGTATAATATGCTTCTTCATAACATTCAAAGCACATAACAAGCCCTTTAAAATGAGTCGGCTCGGTTGCAAAGAAATCCTCCACTACTAATATGATAGTATCTAAGTTATCCGATTGATACTGAATCGTATCTCCTAATCGAAAAGCTAAAACTTCGGTATATTCCAAATCATATCCTTCACAGTTGTAGCCACAAGAAGTAGTAAGTAAAACCACAGATAAACTAAATATCAAATATTTCATAATATCCACTTTCTAGTTATAGGCCTATATATTAACAAAGCTAAGAATTTTATTAAAGTCCACATAAAATAATTCAAAGTTTTGGTAAGATACTCTACAAAAGAGAAACTAAAATTAAATATAAAAATATCGTGTTCTTCATAGTCTAATAAAATTACTTTTCACAAAAGTAATAATTCTAATAAATATTTATAAGTAAACTTTTAATTAATATTCTCCAAGAATAAACTATTATCGATAACCACTAAAAAACTTATTATTTAATTCGAACTTTATTATATAATCAAAAAAACTTATTTTCATCTGTTAAAAGTTTCTTAAATCCCTACTTCCTTTTCCTGCTTTTATTTGTTAAAACCAAACTTTTTTTTTTATTTGCGTATAAATACCAACCGATATCTGATATATAACAATATGGATGACACACAAAATCAAGATGACAACCGCTGTCAATTAAAAAGACAGGACTTTCAACGCTCTTTATCCGGTAAACAAACAGATTTATACATATTAAGAAACAACAAAGGAACCGAAATTGCCTTTACTAATTACGGAGCAGCTATTTTAGCTATTATGGTTCCCGATAAAGAAGGAAATATTGCCAATGTAATATTAGGACATGATTCACTGGAAAATGTGATTAATAGTCCCGAACCTTTTCTTAATACCACAATCGGAAGATACGGAAACAGAATTGCAAAAGGAAAATTCAAATTAGATGGAAAAGAGTATAACCTCACCATTAATAATGGCCCTAACAGCCTTCATGGAGGTCCTGATGGCTTTCATAGGGTAGTCTGGGAAGCACATCAGGAAGACAAACACACGGTGATATTAATGTATGAATCACAAGACGGTGAAGAGGGCTTTCCCGGAAAACTAACTGTCACGATGAAATATAGACTGGATGATGAAAACCGGTTTATAATAGATTATGAAGCAACTACTGATAAAAAGACAATTGTAAATCTTACCAACCATGCGTTTTTTAATCTTTCAGGAATAGCAGCTCCCACTTCAACAATAGAAAATCACCTTCTTACCATAAATTCCGATTTTTACATTCCCATTGACGAAACCTCCATTCCTACCGGCGAAATATGTAAAGTAATACATACCCCTATGGATTTTCGTACAATTTACAGAATTGGTGAACGTATCAATGACAATTTTGAACAGCTAATTATCGGACACGGCTATGACCACTGTTATGTACTGAACAAGACACAACCCAATGACCTAAGTTATGCAGCCAAATGTATAGACCCTATTACAAAACGTACACTGGAAGTTTATACCACCGAACCGGGTGTTCAATTATATACAGGGAACTGGCTCAACGGATTTAAAGGCGCACACGGTGCTACTTTCCCTGCCAGAAGCGGAGTCTGCTTTGAAGCCCAACATTTTCCGGATTCTCCGAACCGAACCTATTTTCCTTCTGTTATATTAACACCGGAGGAAACATATAGGCAAACAACTATTTATAAATTCGGAGTTGAATAATAAACATTGAATAAAAAAAGAAAACTAACCCTAATTAATTATATAACAAAACATTTTTAAACATCATGGTAGAAAAAAAATCAAACAACACCGTCGCCATCATTACGATGATCTTTTTATTCGCGATGATCTCATTTGTTACCAATCTGGCCGCACCTATTGGGGTTATCTGGAAAAACCAATTCCAGGATTCCAATACACTCGGTATGATGGGAAACATGATGAACTTCGCAGCTTACTTATTCATGGGTATTCCGGCAGGGAAACTATTAGGCAGAATCGGCTATAAGAAAACTGCTCTTTTGGCTATCGCTATCGGACTTATCGGAGTATTTATTCAATACCTTTCCGGAGTAGTTGGTGCAGAAGGCACCTTATTTACATTACCATTAAACTTTGTAGTTTACCTGTTGGGAGCATTTGTTTGCGGTTTCTGTGTATGTATGCTAAACACAGTAGTTAATCCCATGCTCAACACACTGGGTGGTGGTGGAAACAAGGGAAACCAATTAATCCAGATTGGAGGTTCTTTCAATTCATTAGCAGGAACACTAACCCCAATGGTAGTAGGAGCTTTAATCGGTCAGGTTACAGTAAACACAGCCATTTCTGATGTGAACCTTGTTCTTTTTATTGCAATGGGCGTATTTGCCGTAGCATTCGGAATTTTATCTATGGTTCCGATTCCGGAACCTCATTTACTTAAAGACCACGGTAAAACTTCAAAGATAAAAGAAAAATACAGCGCATGGAGTTTCCGTCATTTCGTATTGGGAGCTATCGGTATTTTTATCTATGTAGGAGTTGAAATCGGCATACCCGGAACCTTAAACTTTTTCTTATCTGACACCACTGCCAAAGGAGGAGGTTTAGACCCGGCCAATGCAGCAGCAATCGGTGGTTTTGTAGCAGGTACCTATTGGTTCCTGATGTTAATAGGACGTTTCATCGGAGGTGCTATCGGAGGAAAAGTTTCCAGCAAAATGATGTTGACAGCTGCATCCGGAATAGGAATGCTTCTGGTATTAGCTGCTATCTTCTCTTCTGTGGCAACAAAAGTTTCGATGCCGGTTTTTACCGGTTCGGCATTTGCTATGATTCAGGTTCCTATCAGTGCGTTATTCCTGGTGATATGCGGATTATGCACTTCTATCATGTGGGGAGGAATCTTTAATCTTGCAGTAGAAGGACTAGGTAAATATGTAACTGCCGCATCAGGTATTTTCATGATGATGGTAGTGGGTGGTGGTATTCTTCCACTTATCCAGAACAGTGTAGCAGACTCTGTGGGCTATATGGCTAGTTATTGGGTTATTTTCTTAGGACTTGCCTATCTGTTATACTATGCACTGATTGGCTGCAAAAATGTAAATAAAAACATTCCTGTAGAATAATCATCTCCTGTTAATCAACATAAATAGTAACCCTAAAGATATACACAAAACATGGAAATAGAATTTGTAAGAAGTCGTTTCATTAAACACTTCGACGGAACTACCGGTTCCATATATACCTCTCCCGGAAGAATTAACCTGATTGGAGAACATACTGATTATAACGGAGGTTTTGTTTTCCCCGGAGCAGTAGACAAAGGTATCATGGCAGAAATCAAACTAAATGGAACTGATAAAGTAAAAGCCTACTCTATTGATTTGAAAGATTATGTAGAATTCGGATTACGGGAAGAAGATGCTCCCCGCACAAGCTGGGCAAGATATATATTCGGAGTTTGCCGTGAACTCATAAAAAGAGGTTATGAAATTCCGGGATTTAATACGGCTTTTGCCGGAGATGTTCCATTGGGAGCAGGCATGTCTTCTTCCGCAGCGCTGGAAAGTACATTTGCTTATGCCCTGAATGATATGCTTAATTTAGGTATTGACAAATTTGAGCTGGCAAAAATAGGACAGGCAACCGAACATAATTATTGCGGTGTGAAATGTGGAATCATGGACCAATTTGCTTCTATTTTCGGAAAAGAAGGAAGCCTGATTCGTCTGGACTGCCGTTCGTTGGAATATGAACATTTTCCATTCAATCCGGAAGGCTACAAGCTCGTTTTGATAGACTCTGTTGTAAAACACGAACTAGCATCTTCTGCCTATAACAAACGTCGTGAATCCTGTGAAAACGCTGTAGCAGCCATCAGGAACCAACATCCGGAAGTAGAGTTTCTCAGGGATGCCTCAATGGATTGGCTGGAAGAGGTGAAAGGTGAAATAAGTGAAGAAGATTTCTCGCGGGCAGAATATGTAATTGAAGAAATACAACGCGTGCTCGATGTAAGCGATGCCCTGCAAAAAGGCGATTACGAAACCGTAGGACAAAAGATGTATGAAACCCACGACGGAATGAGCCGGCTTTATGAAGTGAGTTGTGCAGAACTGGATTTCCTGAATATGTGTGCAAAAGAAAACGGCGTAACAGGTTCCAGAGTTATGGGAGGAGGTTTCGGAGGTTGTACCATCAATCTGGTAAAAGATGAATTATATGACAAATTCATTGCTAATACCGTAGAAGCTTACAAAGCGAAATTCGGAAAAACTCCAAAAGTATATGATGTAGTTATTACAGATGGTTCCAGAAAACTTGCTTAAAAGAAAAATGAAAGATTAACACCTGATTCATACATACGGGTTATATAACAATAACGAAAGCCGGAACTTTAATTTTTAAGTTCCGGCTTTCATTTATATTTCCTCTCTAATCTTTCTATTTTATTCTATCCTTCTACATCCATTTGCCTGAAAGAAATCATTCAACTCCCTTTCATAATTACCCCGGATAAGTATATGATGGTTACCCAAAGGATTATTTAAAAAGTAATTAACCGGCTTGTTCAATTTCACGCGTACCTGGGTACGACAAGCATTTATATAATTGGTATTGTCCACCAAAGTGCCCGAAGAAATAAAATACTCATCCAGACATTCTCCCCCACATTTAACAATAGTTACATCTCCTGTTGGAAGTATTCCCTGTATCGCAATTCCTGATTGGGTTTCAAAATGACTACGGATAATATATTTCTCCGTAAGTTTAGTAGCGATTGTACAATGTGCTAAATTTACTTCATTTGTTTTTTCCGAAACCAGAGAAGGATTTGCCATAAATCCTATTTGCCCGGTTAAGGTATGAGTAGCCAGCAAAGTAAAAACAGCTTGTAAATCTCCCTCACAACCTGCAATCATCTTCGCATCATTCAATAGGGAAAGAGCCAGACAACCTGTGGTACCGGTAAGTTCAATCAATGCAAAGCAGTTTATAGTAAAAGCATTTAAGTTATATTCCCAACACACTTCCTTCACTGCTTTATAAAGTCGCATAGCTTTCAATAAATCATCAGGAGTTGCTTCCAGGCAAGCTAAAGCTTTATGAGCAAAAGTAGAGGCAGCTTCTCCTATTTCATCCTCGGTTATCCTCTTGTATTTCAAAAAAACTTCTTCCAGGGGAATATCCACATATTCCACTCCCCAACGACGTTTAGCCAGTAAGTAATCCACACTACTTGCAATGAGCCACGAAGAAGGAGTACCAATTACCCCTATTCTCTTTGAACGTAACTTCTTATTGGTTTCAAACGTGTTATAACTGGTTATTAACTGTTTGACTACACTTTGAGGATCAGCATGAATAATGCGGAATTTCATTCCCCTCTTCCGAAGCCATGCTGCAATTTCCAGGGCTGCCGGTAACGAATTCTGAAGTCCATCGGTTAGTAAAACCACCGGATAGGTTAAATGCTCAAAGTTCTCTACAAATAACTTCTCCACTCCCCCGCTGGCAACAAAAACAATCTTAAAAGCATCTTCTGCTATCCCATCAATATTGCGGTAATAAACATACCTGACAGTAAAATATTTTTCTATTTCATTCAGCATTACCTCATGTGGATGTAACACTGCGTCGTGTTTAGAGAGAGGCGACGTAAAAGTTACCAAATTGATTTCCATATCTATATTTTCTAACGTTCCCACAGCAAACTTACCCATTTCTTCGTAAACCTCCTAACATGCACCGTGAATGATAACATTCATTTATTTTGTTAAGCATTTGTTTGTTTCATTATCCTTTAACGCCTATATTTGCACCTCAATTGCTAAATATATTTAATCATAGAATATGCCCCAGATATCCACACGAGGAAAAGAAATGCCGGCTTCACCTATCAGGAAACTTGCTCCCCTGGCTGATGCAGCAAAGCAACAAGGAATTCATGTTTACCATTTAAATATAGGTCAACCCGACCTTCCTACTCCTCAGGCCGCTTTAGATGCAATACGGGCAATAGACAGAAATATCCTGGAATATTCTCCCAGTGCCGGATATAGAAGTTACCGGGAAAAACTTACCGGTTATTACCGGAAATTCAATATAAACCTTACGGCAGATGATATTATTGTAACCACCGGAGGTTCGGAAGCAGTTTTATTTGCTTTCCTGTCCTGTTTAAATCCGGGTGACGAAATAATTGTACCGGAACCGGCTTATGCTAACTACATGGCATTTGCTATTTCGGCCGGAGCCGTTATCCGAACAATTACCACCACCATTGAAGAAGGATTTTCTCTTCCTAAAGTCGGGAAGTTTGAAGAACTAATCAATGAACGCACCAAAGGTATTTTAATATGTAACCCCAATAACCCAACCGGTTACCTTTACTCCCGTAAAGAGATGAACCAAATCCGGGATTTGGTAAAGAAATACGATTTATATCTGTTTTCAGACGAAGTATACAGGGAATTCATTTATACGGGTTCTCCTTATATCTCGGCTTTTCACCTGGAAGGTATAGAAAAGAATGTAGTGCTCATTGATTCCGTATCCAAAAGATATTCCGAATGTGGCATTCGCATTGGAGCGCTGATTACTAAAAACAAAGAAGTAAGAAATGCAGTAATGAAATTCTGCCAGGCACGTTTAAGTCCTCCCCTTATCGGACAGATTGCAGCAGAAGCTTCCCTGGATGCCTCCGAAGAATACACCCGGGAAGTTTATGATGAATACGTAGAAAGACGTAAATGCCTGATTGACGGATTAAACCGCATTCCCGGGGTTTACTCCCCGATTCCGATGGGAGCTTTTTATACCGTTGCAAAACTTCCGGTAGACGACGCAGACAAATTTTGTGCCTGGTGTCTTTCCGAATTTAATTATGAAGGAGAAACCATTATGATGGCCCCGGCCTCAGGATTCTATACAACGCCCGGCATAGGTGTAAATGAAGTGCGTATTGCCTACGTGCTCAAAAAGAAAGATTTAGAGAGAGCCTTATTAGTTTTAAGTAAAGCGTTGGAAGTATACCCCGGCAGAACGATTTAATGGTTACAACCATTTCACAAGTACCAGGGCTTCCATAAACAGTAAGTATACAGCGTTGAACTCCCTCTCAACTTCCTTGTTTAATTTATTCATCCAAGATTAAACAATATGTTTGAATTATTCATAGCTAAACGAATTTATCAGAATAACGAAGATCAAAAGCAGGTATCCAGACCTGCTATTCGGATAGCTATGTTAGGAATTGCCATAGGACTGGCCGTGATGATTGTGTCAGTCGCCGTGGTTATGGGTTTTAAAAAAGAAATCCGTGAACAGGTTACCGGATTTGGAGCCCACATACAAGTAAGCAATTTCGACTCTAATCAATCCTACGAAACCCAACCCATTGCCACAGATGACAGCATCCTGAACATTATCAGGAAAGTTAACGGTGTAGAACATATACAACGCTTTTCCATGAAACCCGGTATCATAAAAACCGACGAAGATTTTCAGGGAATGGTATTAAAAGGAGTCGGACCGGAATATGACATGGAATTTTACCAAAAACACCTTCTGGAAGGAGAAATACCTCTTTTCTCTGATAGCTCGGCCAACAATCAGATTCTCATTTCCCGTTCACTTGCCGACAAACTAAAATTAAAACTTGAAGACAGAATCTATACTTACTACATTGAAAATGACATACGCGCCCGCCGGCTGACGATTAAAGGAATTTATCAGACCAACTTTTCAGAATATGATAACCTTTTTTTAATAGGCGACCTCTATACCGTAAACCGGCTGAACCAATGGGAATCCGACCAGGCCAGTGGATTGGAAATTCTCATAAAAGATTATAGCCAGCTCAATTACCTGGCAGATGAAATAGGCGATAGGATAGATACCCGGATGGATAAATACGGAGGGATTTATTTTACTGAAACCATAGAAGAAAAAAATCCTCAACTCTTTGCATGGCTCGACCTGTTGGACATGAACATCTGGGTAATTCTTATCTTAATGATAGGAGTAGCAGGATTCACTATGATTTCCGGATTACTCATTATTATCCTTGAACGAACCAATATGATTGGCATTTTAAAAGCATTGGGAGCAAAAGACGCCATGATACGTAAAATATTCCTTTACTTTTCGGGATTTCTAATTGGAAAAGGAATAATAATAGGCAATTTAATAGGGTTAGCTATTTGCCTGTGCCAGAAATATTTCCACATCATTAAACTAGACCCCGTTACCTATCAGGTAGAATCTGTGCCTATTGAACTCAATCTATGGATTTTCTTATTAATTAATATATCCACCTTTCTGGTTTCACTATTGATGTTAATTGGACCCTCTTACCTCATTACCAAAATCAGTCCGGCTAAATCCATACGTTTTGAATAATTTCTAATCAAATTCTAATCTCTTATAAACGCATTATAATCCAATTTAAAACGCATTCAGAAAAGAGAAACTTATTTTTGCCCGAAAATAAAACAACAGATGAAAAGGCAACTCATAATCTTTTTTCTATTCTTACTGATTTACTCCGCAAAAGCACAAAACCCATCAATAACTTTATCATTGGCAGACACCAAAGAGTTATTCTTAACTAAAAATCTCTCTTTGCTGGCAGCCAGATATGACATTGAAATGGCACAGGCGGAAATTCTGCAAGCCCGGTTATTTGAAAATCCCGTAATCTCACTGGAGCATAACATATACAATCGGGTAAACAAAAGATATTTCGATTTTGGGAAAGACAGCGAATCAAGCATTGAAATAGAACAAATTATTTACCTTGCCGGACAAAGAAACAAAAGGGTAAATTTTGAAAAAGTAAACCTTGAAATTGCCCAATACCAGTTTGAAGAGCTTTTACGTACCCTTTCCAATGAGCTGAACGAAAAGTTTATTCAAATTTACTTTCTCACCAAATCCCTCGAAATATACAATACGCAAACAGGAGTTTTGGAAAACCTTCTCAGCACTGTTCGGATACAAGAAGAAAAAGGTAATATATCTAAATTAGAAAGAACGCGTTTAGAAGCTCTTTCCCTCTCTTTGCATAAAGAAAAAAATGAATTGGAAAGCGAACTTATCACTCAAAAAGGAGAATTTAAGTTTTTACTTTCCATTCCCGCGGAAGTAGAAATTAATCTTGAATTTAATCCGGAAATAGTAAACGGTTTAGATTCACACCTTCTCTCCTATGCAGATTTAAAACTATTACTATTTCAGCGTCCTGACCTAAAATTGGCCAGAGCCGAAACAAAAGCATCCCAGGCAAACTTAAAAGTACAACGTTCACTGGCTGCACCCGAATTTGCACTGAAAGGAAGTTATGACCGGGTAGGAAATTTCTATGATAACTATTTTGCACTGGGCATGAGTCTATCCATTCCCTTATTTAATAGGAACCAGGGAGGCATAAAAGCTGCAAAACTTGCCATTCATAAGCACATTTCACTGGAAGAACAAGAAATGGAAAAAGCAGATATGGAGCTTTTTGAAGCTTATCAACAATTTTACAATAAGCTGGAACTCTATCAAGCTGTTCATCCCCAACAATTAGAAGAATTTGAAACGCTATTGAAAGGTATTAATGATAATTTCCGGAAACGAAATATAAGCATGTTAGAATTTATCGATTACTATGAGAGTTATAAAGATATGTGGATACAAATTCTTGAAACTCAACAAAACCTATTCTTAGCTATGGAAAATCTAAATACCACAGCAGGACAAATTATTTTTCAATACTAAACAAACAAGTAGTTGTTAAAGAAGAAATCATGAAATGAACTCTCTGAAATTACCGCTCAAAAAAATAGTTCAAAAGGTTAAATTAAAACAAATAAATACTTTAAGCAACCGTTCAGGAATGATGGATTCTTTAACTTCTACTTTACCTAATAACATATAAACTTACTTTTATGAATCGTATATATTCTGTTTTCACTTTACTTCTTCTGGTTAGCGCCTGTTCACAACCCCAAACAGAAGGGCAAAAAAATGAGGGTAATATAATAACCAGCGAATCCCTTCTGGAAATTATCACGATGGATACTGTCAAAACATGTGAAGTATCTGAAGAGCTAATCTTAAATGGAAAAGTAACCTTCAATCCTCAACAAACGGCAACCATTTACCCGGTATTCGGAGGTACGGTTACCCACATTTATGTAGAAACCGGAGACTACGTAAAAAAGGGACAAATACTGGCAACTATCCGCAGTACAGAAGTAGCAGAATATAGAAAAGAACTGGCAGAAGCAGAGCAAAATGTACTTATCACCCGTCGTAATCTACAGGCAATGGAAGAAATGCATCAATCAGGCATGTCTTCCGAACCCGAATACCTGCAGGCTAAACAGGAATACATCACCGCCCTGGCCGAAGAAAATAAATTAAAAGAAATATTTTCCATCTTCAACTTTTCCGAAAACTCACTCTATGACTTAAAATCTCCTGTTACCGGTTTTGTTATGGAAAACAATCTTACCAAAGAGATGCTGTTACGTTCTGATATAGATGAACCCGTATTTACTATTTCAGGTCTTGAAGATGTATGGGTAATGGCAGAAGTATACGAAAGTGATATCAGCAAAGTGAGAGAAGGAGAACATACCCGCATCGTCACACTTGCCTACCCCGAAAAGCCTGCCACAGGCACAATAGATAAAATATATAATGTATTGGACGAAGAGAGTAAAACCATGCAGGTAAGAATCAAACTTCCCAATAAAGACCATTTGCTGAAACCCGGGATGTTTGCCACAGTATATGTGGAAAAGAAAGAAAAAGGCCTTGAACTTCCCTGCATTGACGCACACTGCCTTATATTTGAAGGAGGCAATGATTATGTGGTTATTTCAAAGGCAAACCAGCTGGAAATAAGAAATGTACAAATCCACAAACAGCATAATGGAAGAGCCTACATCGCTACAGGAATTAAAGAAGGAGAATTAATAGTGAACCAAAACGCACTGTTAGTATACAACGCTTTAAGTCAGGAATAAAACAGGAGGAAACTATGCATAAATTTATAGATAATATCATAACTTTTTCATTGAAGAACCGCTTCTTCATCTTTTTCTGCACCTTTCTTGCCATTGTAGCAGGGGTCATATCCTATAAGCAAACGCCGATTGACGCTTTTCCGGATGTAACCAATACCAACGTTACAATCATTACCCAATGGCCGGGAAGAAGTGCGGAAGAAGTAGAGAAGTTCATTACAATCCCCATCGAGATTGCAATGAATCCGGTTCAGCAAAAAACAGATATTCGTTCCACTACCCTATTCGGTCTTTCGGTAGTAAATATTATATTCGAAGACCAGGTAAATGACTTCACGGCCCGTCAGCAAGTCTACAATTTGCTTAACGATGCAGACCTGCCCGAAGGAATAGACCCGGAAGTCCAGCCCCTCTACGGTCCTACAGGAGAAATATACCGTTACACATTAAGAAGTTCGGAAAAAGACGCGCGCGAACTAAAAACCATTCAGGACTGGGTGATAGAGCGTAGCCTGCTTTCAGTATCGGGAGTAGCAGATATTGTTAGTTTTGGAGGAGAAATAAAAACCTTTGAAGTAAGTGTAAATCCTCACCAACTCATCAACTATGACATCTCTTCCTTAGAACTGTATGATGCCATTGCCAAAAGTAACATCAATGTAGGTGGAGATGTAATTACCAAAAGCTCTCAGGCATACGTAGTACGTGGTATTGGGTTAATTAATGACATTGAAGAGATAGAAAACATTGTAGTCAAAAACATCAATGATACCCCTATTCTGGTAAAGCATCTGGCAGATGTACACGAATCTGCTTTACCCCGTCTGGGACAAGTGGGTAGAATGGAAGAAGATGACGTAGTACAAGGCATTGTAGTGATGCGCAAAGGAGAAAATCCGGCAGAAGTCATTAAATCACTCAAAGAAAAAATCGCAGACCTGAATGAAAATGTGCTGCCCCCGGATGTAGAAATTGTACCCTTTTACGATCGGGAAGACTTAGTAGATCTGGCGGTAAGAACTGTCTCCAATAACCTGTTGGAAGGTATTCTTTTTGTTACATTTATTGTCTTCCTCTTTATGGCCGATTGGCGTACCACCGTTATTGTAGCAGTTATTATTCCATTGGCACTTCTGTTTGCCTTTATCTGCCTGCGCATAAAAGGAATGTCTGCCAACCTGCTTTCCATGGGTGCTATTGACTTTGGTATCATTATAGATGGTGCAGTTGTGATGGTAGAAGGCATATTTGTAGCACTCGACAAAAAAGCCAGGGAAATAGGAATGCCCACCTTTAACCGCATGTCGAAAATGGGACTCATCCGTAATGCGGCCAAAGATAAAGCAAAAGCGGTTTTCTTTTCAAAACTCATCATCATTACCGCCCTCTTACCTATCTTCTCTTTCCAGAAAGTAGAAGGAAAAATGTTCTCTCCCCTGGCTTATACCCTTGGGTTTGCTTTACTGGGCGCATTAATTTTTACCCTCACACTGGTTCCAGTACTCTCTTCCCTCTTACTCAAAAAGAATGTAAAAGAAAAGAAGAACCGGTTTCTACGTTTTGTAAACGAAAAATCCGCAGCCCTGTTTGATAGCTTTTACGCACATAAAAAACTTACAATTACCATCTCGTCCCTTGCAGCCATTATCGGACTTTGGTTATTCACCTTTCTGGGAACAGAGTTTTTACCCCAACTCAATGAAGGTTCTATCTACATACGCGCCACGCTTCCGCAAAGTATAGCACTGGACGAATCTGTGGCACTTGCCAATCAGATAAGAAGGAAACTGCTGACCTATCCGGAAGTAAGCCAGGTACTTTCACAAACCGGTCGTCCTAATGACGGAACAGATGCAACCGGATTCTATAACATTGAATTCCATGTAGATATTTACCCCGAAAAGCAATGGGAAAGTAAACTGGATAAAGCCGGACTTATTCATAAAATAGGAGAAGATTTATCCATTTATCCCGGTATAGATTTCAGTTTCTCCCAACCCATCAGTGACAATGTAGAAGAGGCTGCCTCCGGTGTGAAAGGCTCTATCGCCGTAAAGGTTTTCGGAAAAGATTTATACCAGTCTGAAAAGATAGCACTGGAAATAAATAAAATCCTGCAAACCATAGAAGGTATAGAAGATGTAGGTGTTATCCGCAACATCGGTCAGCCCGAATTGCGGATTGAGCTTAACGAGCAACGACTGGCACGCTATGGAGTGCTTAAAGAAGATGTACAATCTATTATTGAAATGGCTATTGGTGGAAAATCAGCCTCTTTGCTATACGAAGACGAAAAGAAGTTTAATATCATGGTACGCTATAAACCCGAATTCCGGCAGGATGAAAAACAAATTGAAAAAATTCTTGTACCCACGATGGACGGTACCATGATTCCCATCAAAGAATTGGCAGATATAGAAACCATTACCGGTCCGCTACTTATATTCCGTGACAATCATACACGTTTTTGCGCGGTTACTTTCTCCGTGCGCGGCAGGGATATGGGTTCTGCCGTAGCAGAAGCTCAAAAAAAGGTGAATGCTTCCGTCAATATGCCTAAAGATTATTCACTCAAATGGACGGGTGATTTCGAGAATCAACAACGCGCCACCAATCGCTTGCTACAGGTAATACCTGTCAGTATTGCTATCATCTTTATCATTCTTTTTATCTTATTTTCTAACACAAGAGATGCGGGTCTGGTATTGCTCAATGTTCCTTTTGCAGCAGTGGGAGGAATTGTTGCCCTGTTAATCACTAATTTTAATTTCTCCATATCGGCAGGAATCGGCTTTATCGCACTCTTTGGTATCTGTATTCAAAATGGCGTGATTATGATATCAGACATAAAAACAAACCTCAAAGGGAAACTATCATTACCGGAATCTGTAAAAACAAGTATGCGCTCCCGTGTTCGTCCGGTATTAATGACTGCTGCCATGGCAGCAATCGGTTTAATGCCTGCCGCACTCAGCACCGGAATCGGTTCTGAATCTCAACGTCCGTTAGCCATTGTCATTATAGGAGGGCTGGTAAGTGCCACCCTTTTTACACTCTTTGTTTTCCCTATAGTAATTGAGTTTGTTTACAGGAAAATGGTATTTGACCGGTCAGGAAATCTCCAGCAAAGAAAACTCTGAAAAAATTAACCGGGGTTTTTTCCGGAATACCTATATAAAACTTACACTTATTAGTCAGATAGGGAAAAAACGATTCATTTTATTTTTTCATTTCCCCTATCTGACTTACTTTAATAAACCGCAAATACTTAACTCTTCGAAATACATTAATTAAATAGTTCTTTGTATATTTGTGATTCGAGGTAAAAAAACAAGAAGAAATGAGCAAGATTTTACTGGTCGAAGATGAAATAAATATAGCCTCCTTCATTGAAAGAGGCTTACATGAATTTGGCCATACCGTTTGTGTAACCCACGATGGAGAAAAAGGTTGGGAGTTGATGCAAAATAAAAACTTCGATCTCTTAATCTTAGATATCATTATGCCCAAAACGGATGGATTAGAACTCTGCAAGCTCTATCGGGAAACCTACGGATACACCACTCCTATCATTATGCTCACTGCTTTAGGAACTACCGATGATATTGTGAGAGGACTGGACGCCGGAGCAGACGATTATTTGGTAAAACCCTTTAGTTTCAAAGAGTTGGAAGCCCGTATTAAAGCCTTGTCCAGACGTAACCAACCCGACCCCATTTCACAACTTACCTGTGGAGACTTAATCCTTGACTGTAATACACATACTGCCGAACGAAACGGATACAAAATAGACCTCACTGTAAAAGAGTATCGTTTACTTAAACATTTTATGCTGAATCAAGGAGTGGTTTTATCCCGTATAAACCTGCTGAAAAACGTATGGGACAAAAACTTCGATACCAATACCAATGTAGTAGACGTATATGTCAATTATTTAAGAAGTAAGATAGACAAAGACTTCGACACGAAACTACTCCATACCGTTATGGGAGTGGGCTATCTGATGAAAGCAGATTAAGTAATGCCTATGAAAATCAGAACCAGGATATCTCTTTTCTATACACTTATTACGATGTGCACGGTTTCCATTGTAATATGTATCCTTTACTTATTCACTGCAAATTACATCACCAGATTATACGAATCTTACTTAATGGAAAAATCTTACCTCACTGCCCAGAAGCATTGGGAAAAAGATGAGTTAGACGAAATCAGTTACCAGATTATAGAACGGAATTACAACGAACTGTTACCCCAGGCATATGAGATTCTTTTAAATGCAGATAGCATAGAAACCGTACGTGATACCCTCAATAAATATTTAAATCCCCATCAGCAAACCCGGCTCTTTTCCGAACAAATTCCCATTATATTTTCTTACAAAGGCTCTACCGGAGCTGCTTTATATTATCCGGATAATGAGGGGAACTTCATTGTTCTGGTCACTGCTGTTAATACCTACGGAAAAGAGATTCAAAAACATGTCCTGCTTTTAGCCATTACGCTGCTCCTACTCTCATCTGTACTCACTTTCTTTATGGGAAAAATTTATTCCGGAAGAATCCTTCTTCCTTTACAACATCTTTTGAAAGAATTGGGCCGAATTCGTGGAAACAATCTCGGAAAAAGAATTAAATGTTCAGGAAACCATGATGAATTGGATAAGTTAACCGCTTCCCTGAATGAAATGTTAGATAGAATTGACAATACGCTTAAATCCGAAAAATCATTTGTCAGCAATGCATCCCATGAATTAAATAATCCCATTACAGCCATTCAGGGAGAATGTGAAATCAGTTTAATGAAACAACGCACCCCCGAAGAGTATATAGAATCCCTCACACGCATTGCCACAGAAAGTGAGCGATTATCGCAACTAACCAGACATCTTCTTTTTCTTTCCCGCCAGGAAAATGATTTACTACAAAATATGGTAGAAGATATTAATTTAGCCATATTACTGAGTGAACTATGCGAAGATAACTCCCGAATCAATTTCATTATTCAACAATCCGGTTCAACAAACGGCAGCTTTATGGTAAGTGGCAACTATTATCTCACCAGAACTGCTATACAAAACATGCTGGATAATGCATGCAAATATTCTGAAAAAGAAGTAGAAGTCATCTTAAAAGATAAAAAAGAATCAATTATAATTGAAATTAAAGACCAGGGAATAGGAATTCCGGCCAACGAACTTCCTAATATTTTTCAATCTTTTTACCGGGCATCCAATACCAGAAATTATGCAGGCCAGGGAATTGGTTTAAGCCTATCCTTAAAAATCCTCTCATTATATGGAGCAAAAATAGAAGTAGACTCCCAATTAAATGCCTATACGCATATCTTTATTACCTACAATAAGCCTATTTTACGGTCATAAATAACAAATCTTACTTTCGGCTTCCCTAAGAATTACTACATGTATTATAGTTTACTTATTGATAACCTCTCTTTTCTTGCGAAGAACTTATTTACTCACAAAATTCTTTCTCCTTCTAAAACGCCGTACAATTTTATAATACAAGGTATTGAAAGGTAAAAGTATATCAAACCCTACTAACAAGAAATAATACCGTTTTTCCCCCAGAAGAACAGCAGTTTTATTAATAACATATAACTGAATTATAAATCTGAAAATAAAAACAGAAAGTAATATGGCAAGCAATATCCAGTTGGCCGTTAAAATAGCCTTAACAATGCCTGCAATCAATACCCCATAGAATAAAATACGTGTAAATGTCTCAAATCCTAATCCGTATTTCTGTTTGCCTTTATAATACTGTGAAGTAACAAAATAGTTTAGCCGGCTCTCTTTCCAATGCTTTTTAACGGAATAAGGATGTACATATACCAGCGCATCTTTACTCACCTCCACACGTGTATTGGTACGTGTAGCCACTTCATTGATAAACAAATCATCTTCGCCCCGCTGTAAATTTAAAAAAGAAGAAAAACCTTTATTATTAAAAAACATGTTTTTGCGGTAAGCCATATTACGACCGATACCCATATAAGGTTTTTTCATAAGTGCATATCCCAGGTAACGCATTGAATTAAACAGATTTGAGAAATTAATTTTCCGTATTGAAAATCCTTTCTTTGTATCATAACTACTATATCCCAATACGATACCGGTATCTTCTGTAAAATTTCTCGCCAATGTCTTTAACCAGTTATTTTCTGCCGGGTAACAATCAAAATCCGTAAATACCAACCAATCATACTTACTTGCTTTTATACCCATGGTTAATGCCAGTTTTTTCCGGCTTACATACCGTGACCCCTCGGGCACAAACGTATGATAAAAGTTTGGATAGTTACGTTCCAACCGTGCAAAAACCCCGTCACTTTCCACAGTAACTCCATCATTGACTACAATTACTTCAAACTCAGGATAGTCCTGTTCCAGAATACGAGGTAGATTATTGTTTAAACTTTCCGAATCATTTTCCCCGTAAATGATAATGGAAACAGGCGGTTGTTCTTCCGTAAAATTGACTTTATTTTTCAGGACGGCTTTATGCCGGGAATTAATTTTATTATAAATACCCAAATAGTAGAAAAGTTGAATTATAAATAAAATTCCAAAAATACCCAACAAGATTATATCGACATCATCCAAAGCAAATACTTCCATTTATCTTTTTTACTTTTAATTTATGAACGATGCAAAATTACATTATTTATCGTTACGTTCAATCACTTAATTTTACTTTATTTTTATCACTGTTCTATGCAATAATTGGTAAAGCTTTACCTTTATTATTGGCTGTTTTCCTAAACAATCCACAATAAGTATAGTAGCCTGACCAGCCATTTGTAGTTTTTTTACGCCCTGTTTAATCTATTTACCTACCTCTTTATTCCAATCTCTTTCCGGTCATTTTTTCTTTTTTCTGTAAACCTTACCAGTAAAAATAAATAAATTATCCAACGGTCAACGAAGCTGCAAAGAAAACAGAAGGAAGCCCGGATACTAAAAAACAGTTCTTTTTTTTAACATCAGGTAAATAATATATAGATTTGCATGACTATTAACTTAAAAATAACAGCATGAAAACTCATTTTTTAAAATTCATGGTTATTACCCTAATCCATATGATAGGAATGACCGCTATGTATGCACAAAAAATTAATCCCAGAGCTATTAAAGGCGCTATTAAAACCGTGCAGGCTGTTACACTGACTG
>Ga0192240_10166_pt1 | contig 31706 bp, 15 predicted proteins | sample Koala_Koa27_H3_FD_131237 | JGI IMG/M metagenome (GOLD analysis project Ga0192240, IMG submission 131237) | Enriched cells from koala feces incubated with labeled cellulose particles, San Francisco Zoo, California, United States - Koala_Koa2-7_H3 ...
GGATACAGGGATGCGAAAAGCGTATGCAGACGCAAAAGGTCTGTTTCATAACACCGCGAAATGACTATATCCATGATCTCTGTCATCGTTCCGATTTATAATATAGAACAATATCTCTCACAGTGCATCGACAGTCTGCTGGCACAGACAGTAAGAGATCTGGAAATTCTTCTCATCGACGACGGCTCCACAGACAACAGCGGAGAAATCTGCCGGCAATATGCCGCGTCCCACCGAAATATCCGCTATTTCTGCCAGGAAAACAGCGGCGTCTCCGCTGCACGGAACCGGGGTCTGGAATATGCCGCAGGGGAGTGGATCCTGTTTGTGGACGGAGATGACTTTGTGGACGAGAGGCTGGCTGAAACCCTGCTGGCTCTGACGGATGATGCGCAGCCTTTTTGCCCTGTGGTCTTTTGATTTCAGGATGACGCGAGCGCTGTGCAGCAGAAGTCGGCAAACACAATAGGACCATCCGCGAAGACCCTCTCTGCGGAAAAAGTATATTTCGTTTCGATAGGCGTAGCGGTATCTGTCCAGGCGTTCATACTCGTCGACGGCGATGTTGGAACCAATGTTTGCCCTGGATTTGTGAACCACGACACTGGTATTGATCAGATAACAAGGGTATTTTCGCGAAATTCTGCGTGTATACTCCAGATCATCGCTCCAGATGAAAAATTCTTTGATCGGCAGCCCGAACTCAAAAATTCTCTCCACAGGGAAAAAAGTGGAGACAAACGTGCCTGTAATGATCGGAACACAGTCTGATGTGAAGTCTGTTACTTTCCCGGAAATGCTGACTTTCTGGATATTCATGTTGCAGATCGAACCGTCGGTCCAGAGAATCTGACTGGAGAGAAAGCCATAGTTACCCCTCAGCTTCTGATCCCACTTTAGCAGCTCTTCCAGCGCGTTTGCGGAGGGCATGCTGTCGTTGTCCATGACCCAGAGAAAGTCGTAACCGCGTTCGGCGGCATAGCGCATGCCGTACTGAAATCCGCCGGCGCCGCCGAGGTTTGCCCCGGTATTCAGATAGAGGATGTCTCCCGATCGGATGTATGTTCCGAGAGATTCTTCTGTGCCGTCGGTGCTGGCGTTGTCGACAATGATAATGTCCAGCTGACTGCGCAGAGTCTGCGCCAGCAGATGTGCGATATTTTCCGCCAACAGTTCTTTTCGATTGTAAGTGACCACGATTGCTGCTGTTTTTTTCAAAATGTTTCTCCCTGTCTTTTATGTGATGTATGCTTCCGTTTTAGGTTGCAGTTCCGCTTCCATATTTGAATCGGATTGATTTTGCCCTCATTGTGCTCACCATATGCTATAAATGAGTGAAAGTCAACTAAAAATTGTGCAATTTACACAAAAATTACCAGTAATTGACATGCAAAAATTATGTAAAATTAAATTTACAAATAAAATCCTTAATTTACATAGTTTTCACCGTGTGCTATACGTGCATTTTACATATCGGCAGTATAATATTCCCTATTGCATGGAAATCTATACTTTGGAGAGAATCAGAATTATGGGAAATAATAAAAAAGAATTAAAAATTGCAGTGGCCGGTACCGGCTATGTGGGACTTTCGATGGCTGTACTGCTGGCGCAGCACCACGAAGTAATGGCGGTAGACATTATTCCGGAAAAGGTAGATCTGATCAACCGGAGAAGATCACCGATTCAGGATGAATATATTGAAAAATATCTGTCGGAAAAGGAACTTCACCTGACGGCGACTCTGGACGCGGAGTCGGCATATCGGGATGCGGATTTTGTCGTGATCGCTGCACCGACGAATTATGACAGCCGTAAGAACTTTTTCGATACTTCCACGGTGGAGGCGGTGATCGGGCTGGTGATGGAATACAACCCGGAAGCGATCATTGTAATCAAGTCGACGGTACCGGTGGGATACACGGCGTCGATCCGGGAGCAGACCGGCAGCAGAAACATCCTTTTTGCCCCGGAATTTTTGCGTGAGTCAAAGGCTCTCTATGACAATCTCTATCCTTCCCGCATTATCATCGGGACGGATATGGAGGAGGAGCGGCTGGCGGAGGCTGCCCGTACATTCGCGGGTCTGCTGAAAGAAGGGGCAGTCAAAGAGGATATCGATACATTGTTTATGGGATTTACCGAGGCGGAAGCGGTCAAGCTTTTTGCGAATACTTACCTGGCGCTCCGCGTTTCCTATTTTAATGAGCTGGATACCTATGCGGAAACGAAAGGGCTGAATACAAAACAGATTATCGACGGCGTATGCCTGGATCCGCGGATCGGCACGCATTACAATAATCCCTCGTTTGGGTATGGCGGATACTGTCTGCCGAAAGATACGAAACAGCTGCTGGCCAACTATGAGGATGTGCCGGAAAATCTGATTGAGGCGATTGTGGAGTCGAACCGGACAAGAAAAGATTTTATCGCGGATCAGGTGCTGCGGAAAGCGGGATATTATGATTATTTTAACCGGGGAGATTATTCTGCGGGGCAGGAACGCTCCTGCACGGTCGGAGTGTATCGGCTGACCATGAAATCGAATTCGGATAACTTCCGGCAATCTTCCATTCAGGGCGTGATGAAACGGGTAAAGGCAAAAGGCGCGACGGTTCTTGTCTATGAGCCGACGCTGGAGGATGGTTCCACGTTTTTCGGCAGCCGCGTCGTGAATGATCCGGATGTATTTAAAGAGAGATGCGATGTCATTCTGGCAAACCGGTATGATGCCAGCCTGGATGATGTGAGGGAAAAAGTCTACACCAGGGATATTTTCTGCAGAGACTGATCTGCGGAGGTGCAACAGAGAAACAGATTGACTGGTGAATTGTTTCCATTTGATTCATCTGGATCTCAGATAACATTTGAAATGAGAAAAAGGAATAGAAAGCTTTATGGCGAAAGTATCAATCATCATCCCCACCTATAATGTGGAACAGTATCTGGCGGAGTGCATGGACAGCGTGATACGCCAGACTTTGCACGACATTGAGATCATCTGTATCAATGACGGATCTACCGACGGATCCCTCAAAATTTTGCGGGACTATGCAAAGGATGACGACCGCATTGTTATTGTAGATAAAGAAAACGGCGGTTACGGCGTCGGCATGAATATCGGATTGGTCATGGCGAAAGGTGAATATGTCGGTATTGTTGAGCCGGATGACTTTGTCCCGCTGAATATGTATGAGGATCTGTATGCGAAAGCGAAGGCGCATGACCTGGATTTTGTCAAGGCAGATTTTTATCGGTTCAGGAGAAATGAGAACGGGAATATGTATCTGTCCTATAATCATCTTTCCAAAAATCCGGAGAATTATAATGTCGTTTTTCATCCCGGCCAGGATCCGGAGACCATACGCTATATCATGAATACCTGGAGTGGAATCTATCGAAAAACATTTCTCGATAAATATCAGATCCGCCACAATGAGACGCCCGGTGCCTCGTTCCAGGATAACGGTTTTGTCTTTCAGACATTTGCCTACGGACAGCGGGCGATGATTCTGGACAGGCCATACTATATGAACCGCAGGGATAACCCGAATTCCTCGGTAAACGATACGCGAAAAGTCTATGCGATGAACGTGGAATATGATTATATCCGGAAGATTCTTGTGCGTGACCGGGAGGTGTGGGAACGGTTCCGGGGGATATATTGGTGGAAAAAATTCATGAATTACAGAGGGACGCTTCGGAGAATCGGGGAAGAATATAAAAAAGAATATCTTTTGCGGTTTGCAGCGGAGTTCAGGCGGGCTTTTGATACGGACGAGCTGGATCGAAAGTGTTTTACGAAACAGGAATGGTCACAGCTTAAATTACTGAGGGAAGACACAGATATGTTTTATCAGACACAGGTAAGAGCCGGGGAATTTGGCGGAGGGAATGCTTCGAGGGAAGAGTGCCTCGAGCAGGAACTGTGTGATATCAAAAATTCTGTATCCTATCAGTTTGGATTGAAAGTTTTTGCAGTACCCAGAGCAGTGAAAAATCGTTGGAAAAAGAAGTAGTGCGTCAGGAGATTCCGGAAATATGAAAAACAGGAAGAACGTTCTGAAAGACAGCAGGGAAAGAGCAGAACAAAAAAGCAGGAATAAGAATCCTGAAGTATCGGTGATTATGCCGGTTTATAATGCGGCGGAACATTTGCGGCAGTGTCTGGACAGCGTGACAGGACAGACACTGCGGGACATCGAAATTATCTGTGTGGATGACGGCTCAACGGATGATTCCGCCGCCATATTGAAGGAATATGCCGCGAGGGATTCCCAAATCAGAGTGCTCACGCAGGAGAATGCCGGGGCGGGCGCAGCCAGAAACCGGGGACTTGCCGTGGCGGGCGGAGAGTATCTGTCAATCCTGGATTCAGATGATTTTTTCGAGCCGACGATGCTGGAGAAAGCCTGTGCGAAAGCGAGAGAGTCGGACGCGCAGCTTCTGGTCTTTCGTTCCGATCAGTATAGAGAAGACCTGGGGCGGCTTGTACAGGCGGACTGGACGCTTCGCATACAGGATCTTCCCCCCTACCGCCCGATGGATTTTCGGACGTTTACCGGCAATGTGTTCAAAGTATTTGTCGGCTGGGCATGGGACAAGCTGTTTTTGCGTGAATTTGTGGAGGAAAACCATCTTCGGTTTCAGGAGATCCGGACTTCGAATGATATGCTTTTCGTTTTTTCTGCAATTGTTCTCGCAGAGAGAATCGAGATTCTGGATGAGGTGCTGGCACATCAGCGGCGGAACAATCCGAATTCCCTTTCCAACACTAGAGAACAATCCTGGGATTGTTTCCATGAGGCTTTGAATGCGCTGAAAGCGGCATTGACGGAGCGCAATCTCTACTGGCAGCTGGAGCAGGATTATATCAATTATGCGCTTCATTTTTCTCTATGGCATTTAAATACCATAACCGGACCGAAGAAAAATGAACTGCGCGCGGCATTGAAAAATAAGTGGTTTGAAGAATTCGGGATTAAGGGGAAACCAAAGGGATATTTTTATAATCAGAAAGAGTATGCGCAGTATCGGAAAGAATGTCTGATTCCGTAGGCGTGGAAATGAAAAATAGCAGTGAGAGGATAAAAAAGTTTTATGTCAGATATTAAACTATCTATAATTATTCCCGTATATAATGCGGAAAAATACCTGCATCAGTGCCTGGACAGCGTACTGGGACAGTCCCTGCGGGAAATCGAGGTGATCTGTGTGGACGACGGTTCGACAGACAGATCCCGTGAAATTCTGGAGGAGTATGCGGCAGAAGATAGCCGGGTGCGGGTATTGTGCCAGCAAAACAGATATGCCGGTGCGGCGCGAAACTATGGAATGACTGTTGCAAGGGGAGAGTATCTTCATTTTCTGGATTCGGATGATTATGTTCTGGATTATGCATATGAAGCGATTTATAAGAGAGCGGCGGAGCATAATCTGGATTGTCTGAAGTTCCGGTCGGTTCCTTTTGATGCGCTGAAAAAAGAGACGGTATACAACCCCATTTATCTGTTTGCCCGGGCAGACAGGAATGATTATAACCGCCTGCTCCATGCGGATACGGACGATGTGCTCTACCGTATCAGTGTTGTACCGTGGAACGGGATTTACCGCCGCGCGTTCCTTCAGGAACATAATATTCAGTTTAACACGCTGTTTTGCATCAATGACAGATCTTTTTACTGGAGAGTGATGACAAATGCAGAGCGTATCATGCTTTCCCGGGATCGGCTGGTGGTACATAGAGTGGGACAGCCTGAGTCTCTCGTCGGAAAAAGGGCGCAGCACTTCGACTGCCAGTTCCGGTCGGTAAACATAACAGGACGTCAGCTCGAGCAGGATAAAATTGATCCGGAAGTATGCGGGAGGGTCATGAAAAGCGAATTTTCAGACCTGCTGACCTGGTTTAGCAGGTTCTGTAAGGATGCGGATTATGGCGGGACGATATTTCGTAATACGGAACAGTTTGTCAGAGAATATGACGGACTTTGCCCGGAACTTCTGAGCGAAATGTATTCTGATTTTTTAAATCGCATACAGGAACAAAAGGAAAGCAGTCCGATGACGTCAGGCATTCCGGAACCGCTGTTTTATGATTCCTGTATAACCCCGAAGATCTCCGTGATCGTTCCTGTTTACAATGCGCAGAACTATCTTTATGAATGTCTGGACAGTATAACAAAACAGACTCTGACCGAAATCGAAATCATTTGTGTGGATGATGGTTCTGTCGATGCGTCCGGAATTATATTGAAAGAGTATGCGGCTCTGGATAAAAGAATCCGGATTATGGAGCAGGAGAATCTGTATGCCGGAGCGGCGCGCAATAATGGAATGAGGGCTGCGAGGGGCGAATACCTTCTTTTCCTGGATGCGGATGATTTCTTTGACGTAACCTTGTGTGAAAAGACATGGCGGAAAGCGAATGAGACGGGAGCGGATATCGTGTTGTTCGGCGCTAAGGGATATGAATCTCAGACCGGGCGGATGATTGATAAGTCGAGTTTGTTTCGCAGGAATCTCCTCCCGGAGAAGCCGGTTTTTTCCAGAAAGGATATTCCGGATAAAATTCTTGCGCTTACGACACCCAATCCGTGGATTAAGCTGTTCCGCAGAGAGTTTGTTTTAGAGGAGGGACTGTGGTTTCAGGAAATCCGGCACAGCAATGATATTTATTTTAATTTAATCGCATTGGCAGTTGCCGGTTCCGTTGCTTATGTAGAGGAAGATCTGGTTTACTACAGGACCGGACACGGCGGGAATCTGCAGAGTACAAAAGACCGCAACCCGACGCTTTTTGTGGATGCCTATGAGGCGGCATATCAGGAGCTGAAAAAGCGGGGGATTTTTGAGGAAGTGGAGAAGAGTTTTGTCGACCGCATGCTGTTCAGCTGTGTCCATAACCTGGGTACGGTAAAGACAGAGGAAGCGTGGATTAAGATATATCATCGTCTGATGGATTCCTGCATCACAAAGGCAGGCGTGCTGGATCACCCCCGGGAATATTACAATTTTCCGACCAATATTGATAAATTCCTTTCCTGCAGCCGTATAGCGGAATGGCTTACAGGATTTGATGCGAAGAAAGACGGCCTGCGCCGGCTGGCGGCGGATCTGTGGGAAGGCAGGGAGGCGGCGCTTCCGGTGCTGACAAAGGGGTCTTCCATTTTTGATGTTTATGAAGTGTTCTTTTGTTATATGGAAATGCAGAAATTGTATCAGAAGGAAGCGTTGCAGCATTCGCAGGATGATGTATCGGCCGACCGGCTGTATCGGATGCTCAGTTATATCAAAAACGCGTATATGCAACTGCCGTTCAGTGAACGGCAGCTCTCCCAGGTGTTCCCTCAGGGGGAAAAAGGGTTTTTCCGGTGGTATGTGACGGAGGAATGCAATAGTATCCTGGGAAAACGGCAGACAGAAAGAAACATGAAAAAAATAAATGACAGAGTCCGTGAGTTGCAGAATAGTAAGGATTACAGATTGGGCAGGATCCTGTTACGTGTCCCCAGGAAAATGAAAAGGGTGCTAAAAAGGGTTGTTTCCGGGCGGTTATTCGACCAGAAAAAAATGAAAAAAGGAGGACACATTTTATGAAGAAATTTTTGGCAAAACTGGCCGTAACCACTCTGGCGATCACAATGTTTTTCGGAATCGGTGCAGCTGTGATGACCAGACATAATACATAATGCAGATAAAAATCTATACTGTACTTTTCATCCCCTTTCCGCTATAATGGAAGAAACCTTGCGGAAAGGGGTTTTTGTGCAAAATAATATGAAAGCGGCTTTAAAGGAGAGATCGTATGGGAACTTATCTGAATCCCGGCAACAGAGGATTTCAGGTTATTACGAATGGAATATATGTAGATAAGACAGGGTTGATTGATTATGTAAACAGCACGGTTAACACGCCGTTCAGATTAACGAGTTTCAGCCGTCCCCGCCGTTTTGGGAAATCGTTTGCCGCGAAAATGCTTTGTGCCTATTATGATAAAACCTGTGATTCACGTTTCTTGTTCGAGGGATTAGAAATTTCAGGTAAACAGTCTTTTGAAAAGTATCTGAATAGATTTGATGTGATTTATCTGGACATGACACGGTTTATTTCGCAGTCCAGAACAAAAGGCAATAATGTTGTGATTGATATGCAGATGGCTGTGATCAACGAGCTGCGAGAGTATTTTGCTGGTTGTGTCAGTGAGGATGAATCCTATCTCCCGGATGCTATGATTGCTATCAGCCATCAGTTTCATATCCGGTTTGTTGTCATTATTGATGAGTGGGATGCGCTTTTTCGGGAAGCAAAGGATGATATTTCTTTGCAGGAAGAGTACATTCAATTGCTCCGAGGCTTATTTAAGGGCGGAACGGCGACAGATGAGACCATAGCAGCCGCATACATGACGGGTATTCTTCCTGTGAAAAAATACGGAAATGAGTCCGCTGTTTCAGATTTTAAAGAATTTACTATGACAAGCCCTGCGAAACTGGCAAAATATGTTGGTTTTACGCAGGAAGAAGTGAAAGCGCTTTGCCGGGAGTATCACATGGATTTTGAAGAGATGAGTGCATGGTATGATGGTTATTCCTTTAGCCGGATTCAGCATGTGTACAGCCCGAATTCTGTGATGAATGCCGTGCAGGATGAGGAAATTCAGAATTACTGGAAAAAATCGGAAACATTTGAAAGTCTGAAGCAATATATTGAAATGAATTTTGACGGCCTGAGGGATGCAATTATTCTTATGCTTGGAGATCAGCGTGTTCAGATTGATACCGGAACTTTTCAGAATGACATTACATCCTTTGATAACAGGGATGATGTTCTGACGCTGTTGATTCACCTGGGTTATCTGGCTTATGATCAGACGAGACAGGAAGTATATATTCCCAATCGCGAAGTCTCGGATGTATTTCAGTCATCTGTAAAAGGCGAGAAGTGGAAGCCGGTAGAACAGGCTATTGGTCAGGCCGAGGCATTATTGGAGGAAACAATTCGAGGGGACAGTGAGGCTGTGGCGAAATCATTGGAACTGATTCATGAGGAATGTTCTTCTGTGCTGACCTACAATGATGAGAATTCCTTGGCTTGTGCAATCTATATTGCGTACTATACAGCAAAAAATTATTATCAGATTATCAGAGAACTGCCGGCGGGAAAAGGATTTGCAGATTATGCTTTTCTGCCGAGGGGTAATACAGACAAGCCGGCTATGATAGTAGAACTGAAGTATGATAAGGATGCTGACACGGCTATTCGACAGATACACGATAATCGATATGATGGGGTTTTAGGGGATTATTATGGAAAACTGTTGTTGGTTGGAATTAATTATGATAAAGATGCGAAAGGTGTAGATGCAAAACGGCATAGTTGTGTAATTGAGAGGGCGTAGCATACAGCCTCCGGGTCATCGGAGGCTGTATGTGTTGGGCTTTCGAATTACGTTATGATGGAGGGGAATTTTTTGCTGGCGCTTCGTTTTGGTGTGAATATGAGTCCGTTCACATCCAATATGAAAAACTTATCGATTCAAACGAATATGATTGTATTTTGACTTTGCTTTATACGCGAAAATAATTTAAAGTATTATGGGAGGGTAACTATGAAAAAGTTAAGAAAAACAGTCCTGATGCTGCTTATGGCGTTGTTTGTAATGGCAGTACCGGCGGCAGTATCCGGCACGGCGGATGGCATCACTACAGTCACGGCAGAAGCGGCGACAAAATTGTCAACACCTAAGATGTCCGGGATATCTAATACGACTTCCGGCGTTAAGATTACATGGAAAAAGGTGTCAAAAGCAAAAGGGTATTATATTTACCGGAGTACCAGCAAAAACGGTACATATAAAAAGATCGCGACGGTAAAGAGCGGATCGACCCTGAGCTACACGAATAAGACAAGCGGAACCTATAAGGTTTCCAGCGGGAAGACCTATTATTATAAGGTGGTTGCTTATAATGGAAGTAAAACAAGCAGTAAATCATCCGCGAAGAGCATCTGGTACCTGACGGCAGGAAAAATTTCCAGCCTGACAAACAATACATCCGGTGTCACTGTCAAATGGTCCAAAGTATCCGGGGCGAAAGGATATTATGTTTACCGTAAGACCGGATCCGGAAGTTACAGCAAGATCAAAACGATTTCCGGCGCATCCACGGTAAGCTATACCGATACCGCAGTAAAGAGCAAGAACGGAAAGACCTATACCTATGCGGTGTGCCCATATTACGGCAGTACAAAAGGATCGTATACAGGGAAATCTACCGTCCGGCTTACCACACCGGCTTTGTCCAGTGCGGCGGCGTCAAACTGCAGCAGTCTGACAGTAAAATGGTCGAAAGTATCGTCTGTGACGGGTTACCAGGTACAATATGCTACGAACAGCAGCTTTTCCGGGGCGACGACAAAGACATATTCCGGAGCATCAACTGTATCAAAAACGATCTCTGACCTGACAAACGGCAAAACCTATTACACCAGGATCCGGACTTATAAAACCGTGTCCGGGACGAAGTATTACTCGGCGTGGAGTTCAGCTAAGTCTGCAAAGACGAATGGTAGCCATAAATTTGAGGTGATTTATGAGGAAGATGCCACCTGCACGGAGGAAGGTTATGAATGTGTAAATTGTGTCTATTGCGGATATGGTGAAGGATATCCTACGGATCCGTTAGGACACAGTTACACTTCCAGTATCACGAAACAGCCGGGATGCACAACAAAAGGTGTTCGTACCTATACCTGCAGTACTTGCGGGGATTCTTATACCGTTTCAATCGCGGCGACCGGGCATAGCTGGGACAGCGGAAAGATAACAGAAGAACCGACCTGCACGGAAGCAGGTGTAAAAACCTATACTTGCAGTACTTGCGGGGAGACTTACACGGAATCAATTTCTGCAATTGGTCATGATTGGGATGACGGGGAAATCACAACGGAACCGACCTGCACGGGGGCAGGTATAAAAACTTACACATGCGGCAACTGTGCAGAAACTTATACAGAGGCGGTAGATGCATTGGGGCATGAATACAGCAGCAAAGTTACTACAGAAGCGACATGCACAGAGTCAGGAACCCTGACTTACACCTGTGATCGGTGTGGCGACTCTTATACAGAAGAAATCGAAGCGACGGGTCATAGCTATGAAGAGCAGGTGATCTCAGAGGCAACCTACTATGTCAGTGGAACCGTGGAATACACCTGCTCGGTATGCGGCGACACATATACAGAGACTACCCCCGCTCTTGGTCTTGAGGATGCAGAGGATGCATACGAGTCAGCTGTGGCTGATCTGACAGAAGCGCAGGAAGCTTTGGATGCGGCGGAAGAAGAGTTAGAAACGGCGGCAGCAGCCATGGAAGAAGCACAGGCAGCTGTTGAAGAGGCACAGGCTGCCGTTGAAGAGGCGCAGGCTGCCGTTGACGCGGCAGAAGCTGATGTCGCAAGTGCGAAAGAAGCACAGGAAGAAGCGCAGGAGGCGTATGACAGCGCAGAAGAGTTATATGCCACCGGAGCGTTTGGCTTCTTTGAATATGTGGGCGCGGACGAGGCAATTGATGTCCTGGAGAATGCAACATATGCATCCTATACCGAAGAAGGGAACAGCCAGGATGCGACAAGCCTTGATAACATGCTGGCAGCGATCGACTGGATCAGAGAATGTAATGAACTCCGTGCAGCGAACGGGCTTGATGAATTGGAGGTTACTTACCAGCTGATTGCCATATCGATGAGCAACTTAAACTATTCAGCATCCAATTACAATCATTCCAAGCAGTATAGCGTAGGCGAAAACCTGGCATGGGGATACTCAGACCCGTTTGACGGCTGGTATGACAGTGAAAAAGTGATCTTTGATGCGGCAGTCGAAGCAGGGTCCTATGATGGCACGGAGTTTGATAGTGACACCCTTGCCATGCTGCAGGAAGTCGCCGAGAGCGGGGCGATCAGTAACTCAGACTTGAACAGCCTTGCTTCGAGTTATAGCGCATTTTACAGCGAGGTAGGCCATTATCTGAATATTATCAACAGTTCCTATGCGCTTAGCGGGACAGCTGTGTCACAGTATGGGAAATATTCTGTGAGCTATGGACAGGTGTTTTATTTCAACTATTCTACGTATGGGACGGCCATGACGGTAGATGAATACGAAGAAATATTAAATGACTATGTCGATTCTATTAATCTTGACAGCATGGCTGCCGATCTGGAAGACGCAGAAGGTGCAGTTGCGGAAGCAGAAGCGGCGATGGAGGAGGCACAGGCTGAATTGGAGGAAGCAGAAGAACTTCTTGCGGAAGCCGAAGCAGATCTGGAAGATGCATCGGAAGCTTACGAGGAAGCAGCGGCAGCAGTAACAAGTGCGGAGGCTAAACTGGAGGAAGCATCAGAAGCTGTAAGTGATGCGGAAGAGGAATTGGAGAAATTCAGCTAAGTATAAAAGCAGGGCGGAACAAAGTATTATTCCGCATGGTCGGGTAGCAAAAAGGTGAAGATTTCGAAGTGGTGAACGAAAAGCGCAGACCTTTCGAGCCTATGACTGAATGAAACGAATTTATGATGTAATGTAAGATACAGCCTCCGAGTGATCGGGGGCTGTATTGTTGCGAGGCGTGAAAAAAAATAAATTTAAATGTTCTTCTAATGTTCCTCTAATGTTTCTCCTTTATACTGAGCTCATCAAAGAAAAGAGAACCAAACAGGAAACAAAAAAATCACAGTTGTTTCCGGTCGGTTATTCGACCAGCAAAAAAGAAAAAGGAGGACAAATTTATGAAGAAATTTTTAGCAAAACTGGCCGTAACCACTCTGGCGATCACAATGTTTTTAGGAATCGGTGCATCCGTAAATACCGTGCAGGCGGCTACGAAACCCGCAAAAGTGTCAAGCCTGAAAGTGGTGGAGAGAGACGACGATGAACTGACTCTCAAATGGACGAAAGTATCAGGGGCAACCGGATATCAGCTTTATCGCTACGATACGAGCACAGGAAAGTGGAAGAAGATTAAGACAACATCGAAAAACCGGTACGAGGTAGAAAATCTGAAGACTGCAACGAAGTATAAATTCAAAGTCAGGGCCTACACGAAGAGCAACGGAACCACAACGTTCGGTACATTTTCTGCCACCCTTACCACCTACACGGAACCTGCAGAAGTAGAAAATCTGACAGCAGCGAACAAGACAACGTCATCCGTAAAGCTGACATGGGATAAGGTACCCAGGGCGACAAAATACCAGGTGTATATGTATGACACAGCGAAAGGTAAATATGTAAGGCAGACAACCGTCAGCGGCACGAGCGCAACGATCACCGGACTGAGCAGCGGTACCACCTACAAGTTTAAGGTCCGGGCATACCTGCTTTCGGATTCCGGTAAAAATAAGTATTACGGCGACTTCTCCGATGTACGCAAAGTAACGACAAAGACTGCAACCAGCGCTACCGCCACCACTACCACCTATATTGGAACAGCGAAAGCAAAATCCATAGCATTCGCAGATGCGGGAGTTACAGAATCCAAGGTATATGACCTGGAAGTGGAAAAAGATAAGGAAAAAGGCGTGGTTGTATACGAAGTCAGCTTCGACTATAACGGTTATGAGTATGACTACACGATCCATGCTACCAGCGGCAAGATTCTGGAAAAAGAAGTGGAACGGGATTAAGATCCGGGAGATTCCGGAATAAGAGGTTGAGTGAGATTAAAATCTGAGAGGCCCTGAAAAAAGAAACGGAACGAAAGGAATCATTACTATCTAAGCAGAAACGCCCCGCGGCAGTGTCCGCGGGGTTTCTTTTCCCGCACAGAATCAGCAGAGGGCGGAACAGGAAATGTGAAAATGTGAAATTTAAGAAAATTAATTGAAAATTAAGAATATATGTGTTACGCTACTAATGATTGCTGTATCTTATTAGCAGTAAAAGGAAGGAAGCGTATTTTTATGAAAAGATTGAAAAGGTGGATGACGGCAGGCCTGGCAGCATGTGTGGTTCTGACGAGTGTCATGCCGCAGTCGGCATTGGCTTCGGAGAGTACGGTCTCGGAGGAGACTGTGGTTTCAGCGGAAAGTACGGCAGAAGACGATGCTCTGGCCGCGGAAAATACATCGGCGGATGCGGAGGAGACGGAAGCAGTCGATGAGTCATACGACGCGGAAGAAAGCTCAGAAGAGGAAAATGACGCAGACGCGGAGGAGGACCCTGCAGAGGAAGAGGATTCCGCGGACACTGAGGCGAATCCTGCGGACGTTGAAGAAGACCCTGCGGATGAGGAAGATCTTGCGGACGCTGAGGAGGTTTCCTTTGACGAACTCAGTGATGCGTCAGAAGCGGAGGAAAGCGATGCCGCCACAGGCGATATTGCATCTGTGCAGGAAAGCGATGCAGATGCTACGGAAGTTTCTGCTCAGAGTAATGCTGCTGATGTTGTTGTGGAAGCAGAAAGCACCAGCCTTTCGGCTCCGGCTATTTCTTCTGTTTCAGGGAGCCTGAGCAGCCGTACTGTGACATGGGATGCAGTGGACGATGCGGCAGGATACATGATTTACCGCTCGACAGCCACGCTTACAGACAGTACGATGAGCGATGACTATCTCATCGGGACGGTATCATCTGATGTTTTAACGTTTAAGGATACAAAGACGTTAAGTCAGGGCACGGTTTACTATTATTACGTGGCTGCATATACGGAGGAAAGCGACACGCAGACGATCGGCACTCTGTCATCGGTATATCCCTACGTGTCTCTGGCTTCCTGCACAGCAGACAGCACGGCCGTGAATACAGCGTCCGGAATCAAGGTAAAATGGAGTAAGGTAACCGGGGCTACGGGGTATTACGTGTATCGAAAGGTTTCCGGCGGCGATTACGGCGATCCGATTCAGACGATTACTTCAGGTTCAACGGTTAGCTTTACAGACACAACAGCGAAATCCGGAACGGTCTATTATTATAGAGTGAAAGCATATTATACAGATGGAAGTATCACAATTACAGGCAAATCAGACAATGCTGTAAAGGCAAGATTTCTGGCAACTCCTGTGCTGAAGACACCTTCCGTTACCACAACCGGGACAAACGTAAAGTGGAAAGCGGTGTCCGGAGCGACTGGATATGTGGTGTATTACAGCACAACCGGAAAGAGCGGCAGCTGGAAGCAGGTGGGTAAGACGACGGATACCTATTATAAGGTAGACGAATCAGAACTGTCCGTTTCCAGTGGGACGAAAATATATTATACGGTTCGGGCATATAAGGGTTCTTATAATACCGCAAAAGCAGACAAGTATAACAGCCTCTACTGGAGTTATCGGGACAGTACCGGAGTGACATCTACGTATCTGGCGGCATCTTCTTCGGCGAAAGCAACAGCGGTTTCTTCCGGCACAAAGCTGTCGTGGAAGGCGGTGAAGGGCGCAACCGGTTATGGCATCTGGCGGAAAAAGTCCGGCGGCAGCTGGGAGCTGATCAAGACGACGACGTCCACCAGCTATACAGACAAATCCTCTTTGACGGCAGGAGCCACTTATTACTACAGAATACGCGCCTATAAAGGGTCGGTTTCCAAGGCAAAAGCGTCACTGACGAGTACAAAATACTGGGGATGTTCGGTTCAGTTAAAATCTGTTTATCTGAAAGCCCCCACTTTAAAATCGGCGAAAGCGGGAGCTTCCGGCACAAAGATTACCTGGAGCAAGGTGACGGGCGCGACGGGCTACGCGGTGCTGCGCAAGAAGTCCGGCTCGTCGAAATGGACATTTGTCGGGACGACGACGTCCACCAGCTATACGGATAAGTCGAGTTCCCTGACGGACGGGGCGACCTATTATTATACGGTGAGGGCATATAAGGGCAAAGTTTCCACAGCGAAATCTAATAAATATCTCGCTGCGTACTGGGGAAATTACAATACTACCGGCCTGAAAACGGTTTACCTGGACACGCCGACGCTGAAATCCACGTCGATTACCTCCTCAAAATATGTGAAAGTGACATGGAGCAGTGTATCCAAGGCGACCGGATATGCGGTATGGCGCAAGGAGGGAAGCAGCGGTTCCTGGAAACTGATCGGCACCACGACGTCCACCAGTTACACGGATAAGTCTTCCCTGACTTCCCATAAGACCTACTATTACACCGTATTGGCGTACAAGGGAAGCCTATCGACGGCGAAAGCAAATAAATACAACGCGAAGTACTGGAGCGGTTATGATAAAACCGGTGTGAAATTTGATTGCATCAAGAACAGCGACGGTACGCTGATATCGGATTCCGCAATGTATAAGAAAGCACAGAGCAGATCCAGCAGTACGAAGTGGCTGATTCTGGTGGACTGCACGAAGTGCCGGGTCGGTATTTTCTACGGTTCAAAGGGGAACTGGGATATGAAGTATTATTTCGCCTGCTCTCCCGGAAAATCCTCTACGCCGACAGTGAAGGGTGAGTTTACCGTGAAATCAAAAGGAAAGTCGTTCGGAACAAGCAGCTACACCTGCTGGTATTACACACAGTTTTACGGGAATTACCTCTTCCATTCTGTGTTGTATTATCCGGGAAGTATGACGAAAGTCAAGGATGGACGTCTGGGACAGAATCTTTCCCATGGCTGCGTGTGCCTGTCGATTTCCAATGCAAAATGGATTTACGATAATATACCGATTGGAACGAAAGTTTATATCTATTGATTTGAGAAGATACAGCAGGGAACTGTTAAGAATGAACCTGGGCAAGCCAGATGTAAAGATTGATTCTTTCATAGTTCCTGAGGATGAAAGAAGGAATTGGAATGACCGGACTGAGACACAGGCTGGGGACGCGTTTTGCGGCAGGCATTTTATGCGCTGCCGTAGCGCTGTCATCCTCTAATCTGCAGGCATTTGCCTCGGATTCAGCGACAATGGATATTTCACAGGAAGAGACAGATCTTTCAGCATCTGTCTCTTCGGTGACCTCAGAGGATTCTGAGACGACAGATGATTCCGCAGATGCCGTATCATCAGACGATGCAGAGGATTCTGTTTCGGAGCAGCAAAATGATTCGACGGAGGATAGCGGAGATACGGATGCATCGACGGACTCTGCTGAGGCTGATATTACAGCCTCCGAATCGGATGACGCGGAATCAGGCGAGACGGAGATTGTGACTGCTTCTGGGTCGGATGATGCGGAATCGAGTGAGACAGACACCGTGATAGCCTCCGGGACAGAAGACGCGGAGGAAGACGGGGATACGGATTCCGAAACGGAAGAGGCAAACGCGGATGAAGAGGATTCGTCAGCGGACGCAGAGGAGGAGACTCACACCATCACGGGTTTTGCCGGTCTGTCCGACAGTGAATCCTCTGTGACATATTACCGCGATGATAAACCGTCGGAGGCGGAGGTGATCGCGGAGCTCCCGGCCACGCTGGAGGTGTATCTGGACGGGGAGAGCGAGAGCACGGAGATTCCGGTGACCTGGGAGAGCCCGGCGGACTATGATAATTCGGAGTTTTACTGGTATGAATTTGATCCGGTCTGGGACGAGGATGTTTACACGCTGGACTGTGATGATGCCGTGCCATACATCAATGTGAATCTGGTGGAACTGATGGTGTCCGCATCTTCCGTCAGCAATAACAGTAATGAGGAAATTATCTTTGAGTATCTGGTCAACACGGCGGGGTTTTCTGTGGCCGCGGCGTGCGGCATTCTGGCGAATATCTATGTGGAATCCGGTTTTAACTGCAACGCGAAAGGAGATTATGACAGCTCCGGGAATTATACCAGCTACGGATTGTGCCAGTGGCACAGCAGCCGGTTTACCAGCCTGAAAAATTACTGTTCTTCGAACGGACTGGATTATACTACGGTGGAGGGACAGCTGGCGTATCTGATGTATGAGCTGCAGACGTCCGCTTATAAGACAAAGGTGTATGACAGGCTGATGAGTGTGAGCGACGACGCGGACGGCGCATACTGGGCGGCGTATTACTGGTGTTATTATTATGAAATACCGGCGAATTATGCCTCAGTTGCCGTGACGCGTGGGACTCTGGCCATGAATTACTTCTGGACGGAATATAAGGAGTATGCGGGGACGACCAGTGATACGTTGAAGATTACGGGTGTGGTTGCGCCGACGTCCATCACGGCCGGCAAACCTTTTACCATCGGCGGGACAATCACTTCTTCGCAGAAGATTACGAAAGTGACAGCCGCGGTGTACAACACGAGCGGGACAGCGGAAATCAGCGCGTCAGACACTCCGACGAATACAAAAACGTATTCTCTGAAAAACAGCACGGTTGACAATAATCTGACGTTTTCCAAACTTACAGCAGGTGTATACACCTATAAGGTGACGGTGACGACGAGTGCCGGGACGACGACCTTGGTAAGTCAGGATTTTGTGGTTCTGAGTACGGCGAAGACGGTTGCGAATGGTAATTATTATCTCTATACGAACGTGAATACGTCTTACGGGGCTGCCATTTTGGGGAATTCCTCATCCCCCGGCGCGAATGTGCAGCTGGCAAAAAAGGATACGACCAATACTTACATGCAGTTTAAATTTACATACCAGAGCAGCGGATATTATCTTATCCAGGACGTTGGTTCCGGTAAATACCTGGCGATTTCCGGCACCTCCTCCGGATCCAATGTAAAGCAGTCCTCTTCGAAGTTTTACTGGTATGTGCTGCCGGACGGGACAGGTTCTTACTATCTGGTACCGAAAACAGCGCCGACGAAGTGCCTGTATGTGAAGAACGGCACGGCCTCCGCCGGCCAGAATATTCAGATTCAGTCCGCGCAGGTGATCAAATCCCAGCGCTGGACACTGACAACGGCCTATACGCCGGCGACGATTAGCGGCGCGTCGAAGCCGGGTACGCTGACGGCCGGAAATTCCTTTACGATCAAGGGAACGATCTCTTCGACAAGTAAAATCACATCGGTGACGGTGGCGGTTTATGATACGAGCGGTGATAAGCAGATCGGGAAGACAGTGAAACCGAACGCGAAGTCTTACAGCCTGAGCAAGGTCGATTCGTCGATAAAATTCGGCGGCTTAAGTGCCGGTGTCTACCGTTATAAAGTGACGGCGAAGAACAGCTACGGGACGACGACGCTGGTGAATAAGGTGTTTGTGGTCTTAAGCACAGGAAAGACGGTTTCAAACGGCACGTATTATTATATCACCAGTAAAGTGAATACGTCCTATTGCCTGGGGATAAAGAGCAGTTCCTCTTCCTCCGGCGCGAATGTACAGCTGGCAAAAAAGAAGTCGAGTACCGAGTATCAGAAGTTTAAATTTGTCTACCAGAGCAATGGGTATTACAAGATTAAGGATGTGGGCTCCGGGAAATATCTGGCGATATCGTCAAAGTCCTCGGGCGCCAATGTAAAGCAGTCCTCGACTGCGACCCTCTGGCAGGTGCTCCCGGACGGAACCGGGTCTTACTACCTCGTTCCGAAGGGTGCGACGACCTGTTGTCTGTATCTAAGCGGCGGCAGTGCTTCCTCCGGAACAAATGTCAAGATCAAGACAGCGTCCATTTCAAAGTCCCAGCGGTGGACTTTGAAAAAGACCTATAAAGCGGCGACCATAAGCGGTGCGACGAAGCCGGGTACTCTGAAAAAAGGAAGCTCGTTTACGATCAAGGGGAAGATTTCCTCGGAGACGAAGATCACCTCGGTGACGGTGGCGGTTTATGATACGAGCGGTGATAAGCAGATCGGGAAGACAGTGAAACCGAACGCGAAGTCTTACAGCCTGAGCAAGGTCGATTCGTCGATAAAATTCGGCGGCTTAAGTGCCGGTGTCTACCGTTATAAAGTGACGGCGAAGAACAGCTACGGGACGACGACGCTGGTGAATAAGGTGTTTGTGGTCTTAAGCACAGGAAAGACGGTTTCAAACGGCACGTATTATTATATCACCAGTAAAGTGAATACGTCCTATTGCCTGGGGATAAAGAGCAGTTCCTCTTCCTCCGGCGCGAATGTACAGCTGGCAAAAAAGAAGTCGAGTACCGAGTATCAGAAGTTTAAATTTGTCTACCAGAGCAATGGGTATTACAAGATTAAGGATGTGGGCTCCGGGAAATATCTGGCGATATCGTCAAAGTCCTCGGGCGCCAATGTAAAGCAGTCCTCGACTGCGACCCTCTGGCAGGTGCTCCCGGACGGAACCGGGTCTTACTACCTCGTTCCGAAGGGTGCGACGACCTGTTGTCTGTATCTAAGCGGCGGCAGTGCTTCCTCCGGAACAAATGTCAAGATCAAGACAGCGTCCATTTCAAAGTCCCAGCGGTGGACTTTGAAAAAGACCTATAAAGCGGCGACCATAAGCGGTGCGACGAAGCCGGGTACTCTGAAAAAAGGAAGCTCGTTTACGATCAAGGGGAAGATTTCCTCGGAGACGAAGATCACCTCGGTGACGGTGGCGGTCTATGATTCCAATGGCAAAAAGAAGATCGGGAAAACGGTCTCGCCGAATACAAAGACGTATAACCTGAGTAAGGTGGACAGCTCGATTAAATTTGGTACATTGAGTAAAGGAACGTATACCTATAAAGTAACGGCGACGAACAGTGCCGGGAAGAAGACACTGATCAGTAAATCGTTTACGGTGAATTAAGAAAGCGGGATGATAGGATTTATTCCGTGGAGTCGGACTTTTGACACTTAAACCAAAAATTATCAGGGAGATAACAGTTTTTTATGAGTAAGTTAGTGAGAAAGATTGTGTGTGTGATTTTATCCGGATGCCTGATCCTGGGCTGCTGCAGTACAGGATGGGCGACAGAGAGTTCTGCGTCCGGGACGGAAACGGTTTCGGCGGAAAGTGCAGATGCGGATGAAGAAACGAATGACACTGATGCTGCCGGCACTTCGGATGACGCGGATGATGCGGACGCTGCAGATATCGCAGATGAAACGAACGCTGCGAACACCGCGGATGATACGGATGACGCGGATGCTGCCGATCTTGCAGAGGAAACGGACGATGGGACTGCCGCGGACACCGCTGCCGAAACAGATGATGCGGTTGTTGCGGCGACTGCAGATGATTCTGACACCGCAGATGATACAGACGATGTGGATGATACGGATTCCCTGGATGAAGATCCGGAAGCTGATCGACCGATTTTAGAATCCGCGATTGGTGATGACCTGACGATCTCTGCCTCCGCGCTTGAGTCTACCGGGGAAATCAAAGCGTACGGCGTTGACGTGTCGAAATGGCAGGGAGATATCGACTGGGAGAAAGTCGCGGCGGCGGGGGTGACATTTGCTTTTATCCGTGTCGGATACCGATCTTATGGTTCCGGGACGATTACGAAAGACAGCTATGCGATTCAGAATATTGAGGGGGCGTTAGCGGCCGGTATTGAGGTTGGCGTTTACTTTTTCTCTACCGCGCTGACGACGTCGGAAGCAAAAGCGGAAGCGAAGTGGGTGGTCAGTCTTATTGAGGATTATGATATTACCTATCCGGTCTGCTACGATTGTGAGGGATATGATAATTCTTCTTACCGCAATTATGGTCTCAGCAATTCCAAACGTACAAAGAACGCGATAGCATTTCTTGATTACGTGGAAGATGCCGGATACACCGGTCTGATGTACAGCAGCTCGAAACATTTTCTAAATGATAGTAAATGGGAAACCAGTACCCTGGAAGAAAAATATGCGATTTGGGTAGCGCAGTATCCGTACTATACCTATACGTCTTCTTCGAATTACACGCTATATCCAAGCTATGCTGCGGCGATCAAGAAGTCCAAGACGACGACCTATACAGGCGCCTATCAGTTCTGGCAGTTTACGTCACAGGGGAAGGTGAGCGGTATTTCAGGCTATGTGGATCTGGATTTTGAGTATTATACGACGGGGTCGGTTACGGGTTCCGATACAAGCTCCAGTACAAGTTCTAGTACAAGCAGCAGTTCCGCAACTTCAACGACGGATACCACCACACTGGCATCTATCAGCAATGTATCCAAACCGGGAACGATGAAAGCAGGATCCTCCTTTACCATTGCCGGAAAGATTACATCAAAATCAAAGATTACATCGGTGACTGTGGCGGTTTATGATACGAGCGGCACGAAACAGATCGGAAAAACAGTTTCGCCGAACACGACCAGTTATGACCTGAGCAAATTGAGCAGTTCTGTCAAGTTCAGTAAACTTACGGCCGGCGTTTATCGATATAAAGTGACGGCGAAGAACAGTGCCGGGACAAAGACGCTGGTAAACAAGGTTTTTATCGTTTTGAGTACCGGGAAAACCGTTGCGGACGGCACATATTATTATATCACCAGCAAGGTGAGTACTTCTTATTGTCTTGCCATCAAGAGCAGTTCGGATTCCTCGGGGGCGAATGTGCAGCTGGCCAAAAAGTCGACGACGACCGAGTATCAGAAGTTTAAGTTTATCTATCAGAAGAACGGCTACTATAAGATTAAGGATGTGGGATCCGGGAAGTATCTGACGATTTCCGGGACGTCCTCGGGGTCTAATGTGAAGCAGTCCTCCGCATCCAAAGCGACAAACTGGTATGTACTGCCGGATGGAACCGGATCCTATTACATTGTGCCAAAAGAGGCGCATTCCAAGTGCCTGAATCTGAAAAACGGCACAGCAAAGTCGGGACAGAATGTGCAGATTACCACAGCGGATATGTCGAAAGCACAGCGCTGGAAGTTGAAAAAGACCTATAAAGGCGCAACGATCAGCGGAGCTTCCAAGCCGGGAACGATGACAGTGGGTTCGATGTTTACCATTAAGGGCAAGGTATCCTCGGAGACCAAGATTACTTCGCTGACGGTAGCGGTCTATAACTCAAGCGGTGAGAAGCAGATCGGTAAAACCGTAAAGCCGAATGCGAAGTCCTACAACCTGAGTAAAGTGGACGATTCCATTAAGTTCGGGAAATTAAGTCCGGGTGTTTATACTTATAAGGTTACTGCGACGAACAGCGGCGGAAAGAGGACGCTGGTCAAAAAGGTATTTGTCGTGCTGAGCAAGAGCAAGACAGTCTCCAACGGTACGTATTATATCTGCAGCAGTTCAGACACCGGTTATTGTCTGTTTGTGAAAAATAAATCCAAATCCTCCGGGGCCAATATACAGCTGGAGAAAAAGACAAAAAGTAATTACAAGAAATTTAAGCTGATATACCAGAGCAACGGTTATTATAAGATTAAGGTAGTGGGCTCCGGAAAATATCTGGCTGTCAAGAGTTCATCCTCTTCGTCCGGCGCGAACATTGTGCAGTCATCGAAGGCCACTTTGTGGCAGGTGCTGCCGGACGGATCCGGAGGCTATTATCTGGTGCCGAAGTGCGCAACGAAGCGGTGTCTGAATCTGAAAGGAGGAACTGTTGCGTCAGGAACCAATATCCAGACCGGCACTGCCGCGATTTCGAAAGCACAGCGCTGGAAGTTGAAAAAGACCTATAAAGGCGCAACGATCAGCGGAGCTTCCAAGCCGGGAACGATGACAGTGGGTTCGATGTTTACCATTAAGGGCAAGGTATCCTCGGAGACCAAGATTACTTCGCTGACGGTAGCGGTCTATAACTCAAGCGGTGAGAAGCAGATCGGTAAAACCGTAAAGCCGAATGCGAAGTCCTACAACCTGAGTAAAGTGGACGATTCCATTAAGTTCGGGAAATTAAGTCCGGGTGTTTATACTTATAAGGTTACTGCGACGAACAGCGGCGGAAAGAGGACGCTGGTCAAAAAGGTATTTGTCGTGCTGAGCAAGAGCAAGACAGTCTCCAACGGTACGTATTATATCTGCAGCAGTTCAGACACCGGTTATTGTCTGTTTGTGAAAAATAAATCCAAATCCTCCGGGGCCAATATACAGCTGGAGAAAAAGACAAAAAGTAATTACAAGAAATTTAAGCTGATATACCAGAGCAACGGTTATTATAAGATTAAGGTAGTGGGCTCCGGAAAATATCTGGCTGTCAAGAGTTCATCCTCTTCGTCCGGCGCGAACATTGTGCAGTCATCGAAGGCCACTTTGTGGCAGGTGCTGCCGGACGGATCCGGAGGCTATTATCTGGTGCCGAAGTGCGCAACGAAGCGGTGTCTGAATCTGAAAGGAGGAACTGTTGCGTCAGGAACCAATATCCAGACCGGCACTGCCGCGATTTCGGAAGCACAGCGCTGGAAGCTGAAGAAAGCATAGTTACTATACACAGGAGTTTTTTGCTGCGTCAGACGTGAAACGGCTACTTTTGCGCATGTGAGGTGGAGGGCTGTGAATAGTAACAAATAATGAAAAATAATTAACAGTCTGAAAAATCAGCCAGAGAGGAGGGAATCGTCAAAATGAAAAATCAGTTTGTAAAAAAAATCATAGCTGTGATGCTGGCGGGCGCCCTCATTCTCGGCGAGACCGGCACGTGGACTGCCTCCGCTGCGGAGATTTCGGAAGAAACGGCAGAATCTGTAGAATCTGCTGCGGCAGAAACATCAGTCGAGGAGACTGTTAGTTCAGAAAGTGCGGCAGATGTCACGGTGGAGTCTACGGAAACTTCAGATGATGAGAGTGCCGACGCAGAAGCTAGTGAGGATACCACAACAGGATCCGGGACAGGGTCTGAGGAAAATACCGCCGGATCTGATGCTGAGTCTGCGGATGACACCTCCGGAACTGAGGCCGCGTCTGCGGATGATACAGATGAAGATGAGGATCAGACCCAGACAGATGGAAATTCGCAGGATACCGCTGAGGAAGCGGCTGATCCGGAGATATACACAGAACTCATGGCTTACATTGATGCGACGTCGGCTCTCCTGGCAGAGTATCCCTGCGATTACGACGGCACGCTGGATATTGATATTGACAGCGGTGAGATCACGGATCAGAACGGGGAGACCGTGGACGCCATGGATGACGCGATAGAGGCAGCAGTGGATTCCGACGACGCAGACGCGGCGGCGGAAACCCTGGAGGAAAACGGCTATGTCGTGCTGGATGTCGATGATACCACGGTCAGCGTGGAGGATCCCTATCAGACCATGCGGCTGATCGTCACGTCGGAAGAGGGACTTTCTTCCTCCTACGGGGCGGAGGCAGTGATTTCCTATGAGAACGAATATATCCTCCAATATAGCAGTACAGAGGATACGATCAATGCCTACACGGCATTAGCGGCTGACGCAGAAGTAGACGAACTCTATATCGATGCTGTTGTCACCGCATACGAAACGGAGGAAGAAGAGGAGGAGATATCCTCCTATGCGCTTACCAATTCAGATGGCGAGGATACACATTTATCCTGGGGCGTGGAGACAATGGGACTCGATGTCATGCAGGAAAATCTGGAGGCTACGGATACAGACGAGAGCACGGAGGACGATCTGGAGGAAGTTGTGGTCGCAGTGGTGGACAGCGGTGTGAACTACGACAATATATATCTGGATGGCCGTATCTTATCTGAAGACGGCTATGACTGCTACAATGAAGACGATGATGCGATGGATGATTACGGCCATGGAACACATGTCGCCGGAATTGTTGTGGATGGGACTTCGGACAATGTGATGGTCCTGCCGGTAAAGGTGATAGGTTCTGACGGAAACGGTACAGTGACATCCGTAAAGAACGGAATCAGATATGCACTGGATTATGGCGTAGATGTCATCAATTTGAGCCTGGGCATGGATGACAGCGCAGGTACTGCTTCTTATTTTGAGACATTGTTTGAGGAAGCTTTAGATAACGGTTGCCTGGTTGTCTGCGCGGCGGGAAACAGCAGCACGGATGTTGCATATTGTTATCCTGCAAATAGTGAACTGACGTTGGCGATAAGTGCGCTTGATACATCTTTGAGCCTGGCAGACTATTCCAATTATGGAGATGGCATTGATTTTTCTGCTCCTGGCACAGGAATTAAATCTGCTTATTATACATCCTCTACTTCGACAGCTACTATGAAAGGTACAAGTATGGCAACGCCGCATGTGACTGCTGCGATTGCCTTGCTGAAGACGTGGGATAACACACTTTCCAATGATGAGATTGAGGAGCTGCTGGAGGATTACAGTGTTGACCTGGGCGATGAGGGCAAGGATTCCAGTTATGGTTACGGCTATATCTATCTGGGGGATTTTGATGTGGATCAGAAAAAGTCTCCAAAGCTGACCGCGGAGGCAGAATCATACTCGCTTGTTGTGGGCGATTCTGAAGAACTCAAGGTCAGTTATAAAGGAGACGGGGACATTTCCTATACTTCTGCTGATGATTCGATTGCTACGGTGAGCGAGGAAGGTGTAGTGACAGCCATTGGCGAGGGTACGGTCACAATTACTGTGACGGTCGCGGAGACGGATAATTATGCTTCTGCATTTGTATCTCTGGAATTCGTGGTTGGAATTATACAGCTTTCCGAATGTACGATCACGCTCTCGCAGACCGAGTATACCTATGATGGAACGGGACATGAGCCCGCAGTTACTGTGAAGTACGAAAATGTGACGTTGACAGAGGACAGTGATTACGAGGTTGCGTATTCGGATAATGTCGAAGCAGGTACAGCAACAGTGACAGTAAAGGGTGAGAAGAATTGTGACGGTACAGTAGAAAAATCATTTACTATTAATAAAGCGGAACAGACTGTGACAGTCACAGCAGGAAGCACCTCGATAAAAGTAGGGAAAACAACGTCGTTAACGGCCAATACGACAGGAGATGGCGCGATTTCTTATACAAGCAGTGACACATCGGTTGCCAAGGTCAGTTCCTCCGGAGAAGTGACGGGAGTCGGAGCCGGCACGGCCACAATCACGGCGACGGCGGCAGCCACAACAAATTATAGTGAAGCATCTGCGACCGTAACAATAACGGTATCAAAAAATAGTCAGACAGTGACAGTCACAGCAGGAAGCACTTCGGTAAAAGCAGGGAAAACAACGACAGTAACCGGAACAACGACCGGCGACGGTGCGATTTCCTATAAGAGCAGTGATACATCGATTGCGAAAGTCGACAGTTCCACCGGGAAAGTGACGGGCGTCGGCGTCGGCACGGTCACAATCACGACGACAGCGGCGGCCACAACCACTTATAGCAAAGCATCTGCGACTGTAAAAATTAAGGTGGGGCTTTCCACGCCGAGTATAAGTTCCGTGACGAATACGACATCCGGTGTGAAAATCAAATGGGGTAAAGTGACCGGAGCGAGTGGGTACTATATATATCGCAAAACCGGATCATCCGGAAGCTATGAAAAAATTGCGACGATAAAGAGCGGCTCTACGGTGTCTTATACAAACAGCTGCAGCAGCGGAACCTATAAAGTGTCGAGCGGAAAAACCTATTACTATAAAGTGGTAGCTTATTCCGGAAGCACGTCGAGCAGCAAGTCCTCCGCAATGAAGATCCGTTATCTGACAGCGGGTAAGATTTCCTCTTTGAAAAATACGAGCAGCGGCATTACGGTGAAGTGGACGAAAGTAAGCGGAGCAACCGGCTATTACGTTTACCGCAAGACCGCTTCCGGCAGCTACAAAAGGATAAAGACGATCACAAAGAATTCAACGGTCAGCTATACAGACACTGCAGTCAAGAATAAAAACGGTACGACATATATTTATTGTGTACGACCGTATTATGAGAACAGCGCCGGGACGATTACAAAAGGCTCCTATACAGGAAAGACTACTGTTCGTCTGAAAGCAACAACGCTGTCCTCAGTGAAAAGTTCTTCTTCGAAAAAAATGACCGTGAAATGGTCGAAGAAGAGCAGCGTGACGGGATACCAGATTCAGTATTCCAGGAGCAGCAGCTTCTCTTCTGGAAATAAAACGGTTACTGTTGCCGGTTCCTCGAAGAAGAGCAAAACGATTTCAGGACTGACAAAAGGGAAGACGTATTACGTCCGTATCCGCACTTATAAGACCGTAAACGGGAAGAAATATTATTCTGCCTGGAGCGCGAAAAAGAAAGTGAAAATTTCGTGAACGGGATAATTTCTTCATTGTTGACAGTGATTTCCGAGAGGATTATTATAAAGGTAACTGTAAAAATGAAAATGGCAGTCCGATTTTTCGGCTGCAGAGGGAGGAAGCAATATGAGAAAAATGGGCAAATCAATTACAGCCCTGCTGATGGCTGCAGCTTTGACAGGGTCTATGCTGCCGGCGACAGCGTTGGCTGCAGATTCAGATGCGGAGACGTCTTCGGAGTATGAGGAGATCGAAGCAGATGCGGCCTCTGTCGATGAGGAGACAGATGTTGCTGATGTTGACGAGGAGACAGAAGTCGATGATGCTGACGTGGAGGCGGCATCTGTTGAGGAAGATGCAGACGTTGACGATTCTGACGCAGAATCAGAAGATCTGGCTGTTGAGGAAGAGACAGAAGACGTTGATAGTACAGTTGTTACCGCATATGAATCTGATTCAGAGGAAACAGTGGATATTGCTTCAGCTACGATAGCGGATATCGCGGATCAGACTTATACCGGCAGCGCGATCAAACCGACGGTGACAGTCACATATGGTGGTGCTACTCTGGTTCTCGATACAGACTATTCAGTTTCCTATAGCAATAACACGAATGCCGGAAAGGCAACAGTGACCATCACTGGTAAAGGTAGTTATTCGGGAACGAAATCAGCGAAATTTACGATAAATAAAGCCAGCCAGGTTGTTACTGCGGAAGCCGAGAGCTCGTCGGTTGTGGTTGGAAAGAAGATAACTATTACAGGCAGCACAACAGGGGATGGTGCTTTAACTTATTCTTTGGTATCGAGTAGTACCGGTGACGCGGTAGTTAATAAGACTACCGGTAAAGTAAAGGGTGTATCTCCGGGAAAGGTAAAGGTTAAGGTAACAGCAGCGGCTACAGATAATTATAAAAAGGCTTCAAAAACCATTACGATCAAGGTGATTCCGGCGGCGACAAGTATTTCTTCATTGAAAGCAGATCGCAATGGTTTCAAAGTGACATGGAAAAAAGTAACAACGAAGACAACCGGATACCAGATTCAGTATTCAACTACGAGCGACTTTAGCAGTAAGACGACAAAAACCATTACCAGTAACTCTACGACATCAAAGTCGTATCCGAGTCTGAAGACGAATACCAAATACTATGTGCGTGTCCGTACCTATAAAACCGTGGATGGTACAAAATATTATTCTGCCTGGAGCAGCAAAAAGAGCATTAAGACCGGTAAAATTGTTACAAAGAGCGGTAAGAAATATTATAAATATTCCGACGGAACTTATGTAAAGAGTAAGTTTGTGACCATCGGCAGCAAGACCTATTATTTTGATAAAACAGGTGTCATGAAGACCGGCTGGGCGAAGATCGGCGACTATTATTATTATTTTGATCGCAGTACCGGTGTAGAGCAGAAGAGCACGACTGTTGACGGAGTCAAATTAAAGTCGAACGGGAAAGCCTCAGCGAATTCCACGCAGAAGACAATGATCAAGACTATGATTACTGCTCGTGAGATTATGCTGGAGAATACCAGTGCCAGCGACTCTAAGTCTGCGAAACTGAAAAAGTGTTTCAACTGGGTCCTGAAGCATCCGTATTACAGATATCGGAGGCTGCCTGAGGCGAGGACTTCTGCTACCTGGCTAAGCACGTATGCCAATGATGAGTTTAAAAAGGGCAAAGGATGCTGTGTCTCGGAAGCCTGCGCATTTGCGTACCTTGCTTACGAAATTGGATATGAGCCGTATGTGTGTGATGACACCGGCCATGCCTGGGTAGAGATTAACGGAAAGGTTTATGATACGCTGTTTGCGGAGGCAAAGAGCTACAGTAAATATTATGGTTCTTCCTATAAGACTGCCGGACTGTATTGTGTGAACAAGACGGAGCTTTGTGATTATGATTAAAATCGGGAAAAAATTAGTGCCGGTGATTTTGTCCGTCGCCATGTTAACGGCGATAGGCGGGGTGACTGTTTCTGCGGCGGAGTATTCTTCGGATGCTTCTGCCGCAGCCGTTGAAGAGACTGTAATTTCGGAATCAGCGGAAACAGAAGCTGAGTCATCGGATGTATCAGAAGAGTCTTTGGCTGAAACTGAAAGTGCAGAAAGTACGAATAATGAGGAAGCGGTGGCTTCTGATGAGGTAACTCTTTATGCAGAGACTACCGATACAGAACTGGCGGTTCAGACCATTAATGTCTCAGAGAGTATTTCATTGAATGTGGGGGAAACCTGTACAATCTATGTATATTCGAGCGGAGACGGAGCAATTTCCTTTGATGCTGGCGGAACATCTCTTTTTTCTCTTTCGAGTGTCAAGTATGATGAGGATACCGGAAAGTATGCAACTGTAGTTACGGCTGCCCAGGCCGGCACTGCAACGATTACAGTATCTGCATCGGAGACAGACACTTACAGCAAGGCAACTGAGACAATCAATGTAAGTGTAGGTCTGGCGACGCCGACAGTCAGCGCTATTTCCAATGCATCTACCGGCGTTAAGGTGACCTGGTCGAAAGTGACCGGCGCGTCGGGGTATTATATCTATCGCAGTACCAGTGCGAGCGGCACCTACAGTAAGGTGGGGACGGTAACATCCGGCTCGACGAAATCTTATACTGATACAGGTTCTGTAAAATCAATTTCAAGCGGAAAGACTTATTATTATAAGGTATCGGCTTATTACACTTCTGATGCGGGAACGGTGACGAGTGCAAAATCCTCATACCAAAGCCTGCTTTATCTGAAGCGTGTGGTCATCTCCGGATTTACGGAGACAGCCGACGGAATCAAGATTAAGTATTCCAAAGTGACGGGTGCATCTGGTTACTATATCTACCGCAGCACCAGCAAGAGCGGAAACTACAGTCAGATTGACACGGTTAAGTCAGGATCCACTGTTACCTATACTGACACCGACGCTGCTACCAATGGAAAGACCTATTATTATAAGGTGAAAGCCTATTCCGGCAGCACAACGTCTGCGAATTCGGCTGTAAAATCGGTTAAATACCTGAAAGAAGAAACAGTATCTTCTATTTCCAAAACTTCCTCCGGTTATGCGAAGCTGACATGGAAGAAGAACAGCAAGGCGACCGGGTATTATATTTACCGGAAAGTTTCCGGCGGCGACTATGAAAAAGTAAAGACGATTAAGAGCAGTGATACCACCTCGTGGACTGACAAGAGCATCTCAAAAAACAAAAAGTACACGTACTATGCAAAGGCGTACTACGGAAGCTCTGTCAGTGCAAAGGCCAATACCATATCGATTATGGTGCCATCTAAACCATCGATTTCCAGTCTGTCGGCCGGTACCGGCAGCATTACGGTGAAGTGGAAAAAGAACAGCAGCGTGACCGGGTATCAAATCCAGTACGCGACAAACAGTTCTTTTACCTCCGGGAAAAAGACAGTGACCGTGACAGGCGCCTCCAAGGTTTCCAAAACCGTGACAGGACTGTCTTCCTCGAAAAAGTATTATGTGCGCGTTCGCAGTTACAAGACTGTGGGCGGAAAGAAATTTTATTCCGCCTGGAGCACGACGAAATCCAAAACGACCAAGGCAAAGGTGACGGTCTTCGCGGGAGACTCCATCAGCACCGGCCTGTCCGGTTCCTACAACGGAATATCTAAAATAAAAATCGGCGGGTCGAAGCATGTGGTTGCCTATACCGGCATCAACACGCAGACGTTCCAGACGAAGACGGTATTTGGCGGAAAAACCGGCG
>Ga0192240_10167_pt1 | contig 31625 bp, 48 predicted proteins | sample Koala_Koa27_H3_FD_131237 | JGI IMG/M metagenome (GOLD analysis project Ga0192240, IMG submission 131237) | Enriched cells from koala feces incubated with labeled cellulose particles, San Francisco Zoo, California, United States - Koala_Koa2-7_H3 ...
CAGCTCGTAAAGTACCGGGACACTGGGAAGATCACCGCTATTTTCGATATTTGCAAGATACCGGGGATCAATGCTGACTTTTTCTGCCAGCGCACGGCGCGACAGCCCTAATGCTTTCCGGGCCTTCTTAATATCTGCACCAAGCGTTTCAAAGCCGGGGTATTCAATTCCTTTCGCCATATTACATCACCCATTTACATTGTATAGTTCATACTATATGCAAGGGAATGATGTAATATGCGCTATTATTGCAGTTTATACTTCACCTATCTCCACTCTAACAAACATGAACTAAAAGCAAAATGTTAAAAGTTCTTGACATTTTGCTTGATGGGAGTATAATTATAAATGTAAAAAACTTTTAACATTTTAAGGAGGTACTATGATGAAAAAACAAATGGACGAAATGGAACGCAACATCAAGTTGCAATCACAGTCAATCGGTTTCAAGTCTGCGCTTTTACTTTTAGCTCTTTGGACGATATACGAGAATGCAATAGCGTATATTGAAAAGCAATCCAGCAGTATTATACCGGGCTTTATATTGGTTGTCTCCTGCCTACTTCAATACCTTTACGAACAGATAATCAAACGGAGAATGATAGACGGTGATGAAGAATACAAAGAACCAAACAAAGCACTGTTGACTATTTTAATGGGGCTTGTCGTAGTTGCCATTCTTGTTTCAATCGGTTCTCTTTTACTTCAATTTAATTAAACGGTGAGAGGCAGAAAATGCGGAATGATATAAAACGGTTAAGGAAAGAAGCTGGTCTAAGGCAGGAAGATTTAGCAAAAGAATTAGGGGTAAGCAGACAAACAATTATAGCAATAGAAAACAACAAATATAACCCAACATTGGAACTGGCCATGAGGTTAGCCGTACAATTAGGCAAAAATGTGGAGGATATTTTCTTTCTGGATTAGACTGTATAGCGGCAAAGAAGCGGCAGTTTTCTTTTACATTCAAGGAAGAAAGGGGACGAAATCATGAGTGAACTACTTGTAAAAATATCACTTTAGGGAGCATTATATGGAAAATAATGAGTGGATACTATGCCCTGTTTGTCAAAGTAAAACAAGGATTAGAATACGATCTGATACAATACTTGAGAATTTTCCTTTGTATTGTCCAAAATGCAAACATGAAACACTAATCACAGTACGACAACAAAATATTTTAGTTATCAAAGAGCCAGACGCTAAGACGCAGAGCCGATAACCTACAAGAACGATCTTGTGGTTATCGGTTTTTTCTTTTAGATAACACAGTCAAAATATGCGATTGCTGGCAAATTTAGCGGACTAAGGAACCGTTGTTTGACAGTGATAGTCTGCGGCGGTTTTGAAATTATGAATGTTCAAATCCGCCGTTTTTCTTTTGGAAAATTGGAATACGGAGGGTGTGATAAAGTCGCCCTTTTTTGAGGACACGGCGGTATTCGAGGGGTATTGCCATGTCCATTTTTATTTATAAATTACCTGATAACCGCTCAAAAAAAGCCTATCTCCACCACGGGATAAGCTCGCATATGAATATGAACTATATTATGTAAATAGACTTCATTTTATTTCATTCTCCGCCCGGCTGGTATGCGATTGCGTCCAGTCGGGTATTTTTTGTCGAATTTTGCGTTTTTCCATAGGCTGCCGCTCCCCGCCGCCCCGTTTCGATTGTCGCAAATCAACCCCAAACAATCGAAACGGAGGAAATCATTATGATTATCAACCTACGGGATTTTTACCCATTCTATACAAGCGACGAGCTTATTGACGTGCCGGACGAGATCGGCGCGATACTTACAGAAAGCAAGCGGCAAGAGAAAAACTATTTTTCCCGCCTGTCCTACCACAAAGCATACTATTCCCTTGATTGTGGGGACGGCATAGAGAACGAAACTGTGGACAAGCCCTTGACGCCGGAAGAAATCTATTTGCAAAAGGCAGCCAAAGCCGAGTTGTACGCCGCCCTTGCCGCCCTGCCTGACAAGCAGGCCAAGCGCCTTTACGCCTTTTTCATTTTGGGCATGAGTAAAACCGAGATCGCCAAGGCCGAGGGCGTGGCGGTCAATTCCGTGTGTGAAAGTATCGTCCGGGGACTTGAAAAACTACGAAAAAATTTTTGAAAAACTTTTCATTTCAGCCCTCAAAACGACCGGCGCTTTTCGGTTGGTTAATAAGAGGGGCATATTTCCCCCGCCTCTCACCTGAACATTGAAAACTGCATAGGATACCCGGATACATACCTGCGCGGGCAGGATACAGGGAGCCGGGCGGCGGGTACGCCACAATCTTTTTTCCAGTCGGTAAGGAGGCGATATTTTTAGAGGCTATGGAGAAAAGGGAGCGCACACTACCAACGCCGCAAGCAGGGCAGGGCCGCCCTGTGGCAATAATCTGTATGTAATGATACTTCCGTCTGGCTAACGTAAAGTCAAGGGACGGCGCACCCATCAGCATGGGCCGTGGTGAAATTCCAATGAGGACAGGCAGGCCACCAGTCCGTCCGGGCAATCCATAGAATGAAACAATCGAAACGTAAAACAAGGGAAAGCCGCGCTTTTTTGACGCCGCCTGTTAAAATCATGCGGACACGTTTTCAAAGCGCGGCTTTTTTCTATTCATGTTGAGGGGGAACTACGCAATATTTCGGTATTGCGGGGCCTGCGCTGTTTGCGTAGGCAGTTTCCCCGATACTGATAATATCGTACAAACCTCTCTGAATATAGTGTTTTAGGGAGGTGTTGACTATGAATCAAGAGGGATATGTCCCGGTCGGCATGGAGGAACCCGACCTTGACACGGCAGAGTGCCAAGGCTTCAAGGCGGGCTTCCAACGGGCCATACTGCTTTCACTTCTGGAAAGCCGAAAGTTGACGCAAGCCCAATATGAGGCTTGCATGGAGAAAGTCACCCAGAAATACGCCGTCCGCTCTCATTCATAAATCCGCACCTTTGCCAATTTGCAAGGCGGGCGATAAAATAGATTTATCACCTGATACCACTTGCAGAGAGCTGAAAGGAGCTGATTTTATGGTACGAGTAGCGGCATATTGTCGTGTTTCAACGGATAAAGACGATCAAGCCAATTCATTTGAAAGTCAACAGAGGTATTTCCGGGAGTACATAGAGCGGAACCCGGATTGGGAGCTGGTAAAGATTTATCCTGACGAGGGCATTTCCGGCACGAATACAAAGAAGCGGAAAGAATTTAACCGTATGATTGCAGCGGCCAAGGCTGGCAAGATCGACCTGATTATCACCAAAGAAGTAAGCCGGTTTGCCCGTAACACCGTGGACACCCTGCAATACACCCGCGACTTGAAAAAGCTGGGCGTCTACGTTTTCTTTATGAATGACAACATCAACACCAAAGACCCGGATTCCGAACTGCGTCTAACGATCATGGCGTCGATTGCCCAAGAGGAAAGCCGCAAGACTTCCGAGCGTGTCAAATGGGGCCAGAAACGGCGAATGGAACAAGGCGTTGTGTTTGGCCGGGATATGCTGGGCTACGATGTGCGGGACGGGAAGCTGTTCATCAATGAAGCCGGGGCCGAAGTCGTGCGGCTGATCTTCCATAAGTTTTTGGAGGAGGGCAAAGGAACCTATACGATTGCCCGCGAGTTGCGGGAGGCCGGGATTGAAACGTCCACCCACATGAAGAACTGGACGAACACGGTGATACTCCGCGCCCTGCGGAATGAAAAGTATTGCGGCGACCTGATTCAAAAAAAGACCTACACCCCGGACTATTTAAGCCATGACAAGAAGTATAACCGGGGCGAGGAAGAATTTGTCGTGCTGCGCGATCACCATGAGCCGATTATCAGCCGTGAAATATTCGAGCGGACGCAACGGGAGCTGGAACGCCGTTCCCCCTCGCCGGAGCAAAAGGCAAAGCATAGCAACCGTTATTGCCTGTCCGGTAAAATCGTCTGTGGCGGCTGCGGTTCCCGGTTTGTATCACGGGCCAAGAAGCGGCAGGACGGCAGCCAATACAAGGCGTGGCGCTGCTACGAGGCCGCCCAGCATGGATTACCCAAAATCGACAAGGCGGGAAATGCAATCGGCTGTTCCGTCAATCAGCAAATCCGCGACGAGGACTTTATGCTGATGATTCAAATGGTGGTAAAGCACCTGCGTCAAAACAAGGAACGCCTGATACAAGATTTAGTCGAGATTGTCAAGATGGTTCTATCTGCCGGGGACGCCGGAGAAAACGAGCTGCCCAAATTAGAGCGGCGCATGGAGGCCGTGTCCGAGAAAAAGGAAAAGCTGCTTGACCTCTATTTAAGCAAGGACATTACCAAGGACGAGTACCGTCGCATGGTGGAGCGTTACGAAAAGGAAAAAGCGGATTTAGAGGAAAGAATCAAGGACGCCAGGCACCAAAAGGAGCTGACCGAGAATCAGGAGGAAATGATTGCGGACATAGCGGCCACAATCCGGGCGCTGGCGCTGGGAGAACAGCAGGACGATACCTTTTACCGCAATATCGTGGAGAAAATCGTGGTTTACAGCCGGGAGCATATCGAAATTTATTTGAATCTGCTTCCGTACAAATGGGCTTATACGCTTGCAGAACTGCCGGGAAATCCCGGTAAAAAAAAGCCCGTTTTAACGGAGCATTTTAATACAGATATACCTATATCTGTGAGCGCTGCCTTGCACTCTTTGTATGGCATGGTATAGCGCTGGGACAGATATCGCATGGAGGCTCCCATTTCCCCGTCAGGCCCGCCGTACTGTAATTACTCATGATGATAAAACGGCCCTCAGAACTACGATTCCAAGGGCTGTTTTCATCTAGCAGAATTGAACCTTCTGGTGTTTCCACATCTCCTTTCCCTTTATTTATACTCACACCTCCGTATCCGCCTTTTAAAATCAGCTATTCGGTTTATTATCAAGCATACCTTTAAAATAGGCCCAGTTAAGGGCTACTGCTACTGTATAAGCCACCTTCTCATCAACTTCATCATGATTCCCTAATTCTTTCATGCAGATATCCACAAACGTATTCTCATCTATTGGGTATGCCATATTATACTCCCCCTGTCAGCTTTGGTATATTATAAAGACTCCTATCAGTGCATTTTTTAGTACTGCCCTTATCAATACCATAATATGACCCTCCTCTCACCTTTTTTACTTAACATGTCTTTAATAGGTAAACGAAGTAATCATAATTATCCCCTGTCTTGCTCGGAAATCCGAGCACTTATTGAATTACAGACAATCGGTATCAAGAAGGTCATAAAATTTTACCTTCAAGCCTCTTGACAGCAGTTCCAGGGTATCTACCCGCGGCATAGATCCTTTCCTTATCTCATGCACCGTAGACGGGGATAGCCCTGTCATGATGCTGACCTGACGCTCTGTCAATTTTCTCTTTTGCATGAGTTCGTCAAGTAGTACCTTCATAATTACGAATATACTACTTTTATATCGCCTTGTCTCTGGCAATATATACCAGTTCTGGAAACTAACATCCAGAGTTATAATCAAAGAAAAAAGGGGAATTGTTAAGAACTGTGGTGCAGAATGCCATTTGAATGCGCACTGAGATTTACATAACCTCATTGGGTGCATCGGCTATGCTTTTAATCTGTGCCATCTCCAGATTCGCAGCGGCTGTCTCATTATCTATATAATGTACATCCTGGAATATCATATTCGCCAGCTCCATCGCCGCAAAGGTATCTTCTGCGGCCTTTTTTGATTGATAAATGACATAAGAATTTTGAACCATAAGCACACCTCCAGCCTTAAAAGATGCCTATATAATAACATTTTAGCTAGTGCTTGAATATACTCTATAAAGAGAGCCGAACGAGTGTTCTCAAAATAGCAATTTTGATGCAGAAAACCCGGCCCCAATCAGGCCGGGCTTATCTCGGTTCTAAAACGCTTTGACATCACATCAGGCTATCGGATAATGCGGCCCAATCCCGGCACACCCTGCCGTTATCATTTTCATATACAGGCAGGTCATCTTCCCATATCCTGAGCAAATGCTTATCGTCATCATAGGTTCCTATCTTTTTCTTTCCTGTGGGAACATAACCGATATCACCATTTGGATTCACATTCTGGCGGTATCCCGTCATGTCATATCTTAATTTGACAAATACAGCATCAGGGCTATAAAATTCCTCTGCATACCCACAGGGGCATCCTTTCTTAAATTCCTGGTTCGCCCAGTTCAGGATTTTCTGAGCCAGTTCCATTGTGAATAATGTTCCATGATATTCGGCTACTGTGAACCCCCATAAATGTCCATCTGCGGTAGTTACCGTTGCATAATAGCCGTCTTTTCCGATTTTATTTATATTCATGTTGTGCCCTCCCATACAGTCTGCTATAATATGTATTGAATTGGGGGAGCGGTGGCAAGCCCGCCATCCCCTGGTTCATTGTCCTGTCCCTTATGGGACTTTTTTAATTGTCCTCGATACCTTTCTGGGTATCGTCTATGAGTTTGTCCACCATTGTTTCGGCACGCTCATATTCTTTGTTTTTAAGTGCTTCCTTCAAATCTTTCAAATCCTGTAGCAATCTCCGTAAGTAACTTTTAAATACGCTCATTTCCTCTGTCAAGTTCCTTTCCTCCTTATTGTTAAGGACCTTGCCTTCCTTAACTATCTTTATTATACACTATTTCAGTGTATATGTCAATGCTATCCAAAGAAATATTTCACTTTTTCTTCATCCGTTGCTTCAATCTCTATAATGTCAGACGGCTGTTTTCTAAGCATTATGCACACTGATTCCAATGCTGTAATTGGCAAGGGTTTACCAGCACGAATATTTGTTAATGCCGTTTCGCTTAAGTATTTGTTTTTTCTTATTATATAGGTGCTGTATCCCTTTTTCTTAAGTTCCTCTAAGATATCTATCTTATATTTTATCACCTTACCACCTCCTTATAATTGCATTATATCATAGGTTTAAATAAATGCAATAAAAATATACACTAAAAAAATGTATTTTTCTATTGACATATACACTAAAAAAATGTATACTATAGTCAGAAGTTAAGAGTACGGAAAACAGGAGGTAGCAAAATGAAGAAATATAATTTATCAAACATCATGAAGCGGGCATGGGAATTAGTAAAGAAAACAGCAATGACAATGAGCGCCGCACTCAGGCAGGCATGGAAGGAAGCGAAAAAAATGGGAGAAAACTTACTGGAAACCCTGAAAACAAACCTTGAGGCTATGGCTTATGGGGATTACCACATCAATGCTGGCGTTGACCGCCAGGTAACTGTAAGGAATTGGGAAAGTGGTAACGCCAAGAGGGCGTACCTCACCATCAACTGCTTCACCGCAAATGGCCGTGGCAAAGGCTCCTACAAATGCGGTTACGTAGATTTAGTAACCAATCAGTATGTTGTTGGTAAGTATGACGATGTAGACGCAGCCAATAGACAGTACATCGGCAGGTAACATATCATTCACCCGCCCCGGAGGTTACGAGGGCAGAAAGGAATGAAAGTGAAAAAATATACCAAACTTGCAACCATAATTGGTTTTATGCCTAACTCAGATCATAAAGTTAATCGCATTAGACTTATGCGTGATGCGGATTCGAATTACTTTTTTGATATTAAATTTTTTGATAAAGATTTTGCGTTACCTTGGTATAGGGATGGTATAGTCCCTGTGGATAAAGAAACAGTAGACGCATTCATTTCTGAATATCAGAAGGGGAAGGATGAAGGTTCTGAACTGGAGGGAGTTGTTCCAATTTATTATACACGGAAGTGGCAATCTTTTAAAACGAAAAATACTGTGGTATAATAAGGAAAGTCAAAGAAAGGGGACAATTATGTATTCAGCAAAAATCTATTACACTAAGCAGCATCCTACTGCAACAGAAACGGTGGACAATATATTGTGTTGGTCTAATGATGGTGACGGTATCACCATTACATTTGGTGACCCGAAAAATCCAAAAACAATTGAGCGACATAAAGGGGCTATAGAGGATATACATATTTTCAGCGTAAATCCAGCCTTCTTCTGATTAAAATTCTCCGCTAAGACCTCTGAAGCAGATAAGGCCAGGGAATATAATCCCTGGCCTTATCTTTGTTCTGCTTAAAATTAAATATAATATAACCAATTTCTACCCACAGGGATGGTTTCCCATCCCCGACACGTACATTGTATGGTTGTAAATCTCATACAATTTCTTTCAATCCACGCCTCTCAGGTTGGGGGAGCGGTGATGATTATTGGCCCCATCTGCCACTGACTATAGTATACAACAGATGGGGCAGGAAATCAAGTTTATTTTACTCTCCCAGGCCCGGCCACCGCAGTGCCCCGTCCTTATCTACCAAAAGTAACAAACGTGTCCCCACAGAAATCCGAATGCAAAAAATATACTAGACAAAAATATTACATTCGCAGAATATACTTGTAAATTTTACAAATATAATATATAATACTTGTATGATTAAAAGTAAAGGAGAAGACATGGTACAACAATACAAATTTGAAGAGTTATTCCATACTGAGTTTACACTTTTGATGAAACGGGAAATAAAACAGAATTTACAAGTGGCGATTGAGGCATACAATCAATTTCTAATTGAAAATAAGCAGCTTTTAAGTTATCCTAAAAGGGATTCCGTATTAGGACGTTGGAGAACGTATATGATAGAGCGTCAGATATACCAAAGAGCGTTTAGACCAGATGCCCTGTATAATGTAAGGTTACAGGAAACAAACCATTTTGGGGATAAGGCTCTTTTCGTAGAAACTGATAGTTTCTCATGTAATATAGCCAGGACCTTAAGCCCTACTTTGATTCCTTCTGCCTCTTCATATAAATTGAAGGCGGCAGAAAAAAATTCAGATTCAGATCAACAGTTTGGATTTGACTGGAATAAAGAAGAAATAAGTGAAATTTGTATACCACAGTATGTATTAATCACTTATGGATTTAATAAATTATCGGGTAAATTGTCACATCTTACATATATAGTACCTGATGAAAAAATGAAAAACATACTTTATCATGAAAATGGCATGGCTATTCCAGAAGATGTATCCACATATACATATGAAGAAAAGGAAGAGTCAATCGTCCGGTTAAAGCAAGAGTTGAAAAATAAAATCGGAATATAAGGTGATTGATTATGATTGTAGAAAAGAAGGTTATTCCAAGAAGGATTAGACAAGCAAGGATTTCAAGGGGATATACTATGTCTGAATTGGCTGAGTTGGTTGATGTGAGCAAACAAGCCATATCACAATTTGAACTTGGCAAGAATGACCCTGGAAAGGCTACATTATTCGCAATATCCAGGGTACTGAATTACCCTATAAGTTTTTTTTATAAAGAATATCCTGGAGTAGAAAATTCAGACAGTCCAGTTTTTTTTAGAAGCAAAAGAACCACAAGTATGAAAGTCAAAAATGCGGCAAGAGAAAAAATAGAATTATTTCGTGAAATCCATGATTTCTTGACGCAATATATCGAATTTCCAGAATTAAACCTTCCTAAAATTAATTATCCTGAGGCCAATTTTGAATTGGATGAAAATCTCATTGAAAAGTATGCTAAAGAACTTCGTGCGTGCTGGGGATTAGGGAACGGACCAGTAGTGAATCTGACTAACGTTGCACAAAAGAATGGAATCATGATATCCCAGATGCCATTGGGAGTAAGTAAAATAGACGCATTTTCAGTATGGTATGATGGAATCCCATATATATTTCTAAGTGCGGATAAATTGTCCAATGCAAGGATACGTTTCGATATTGCTCATGAGTTGGGACACCTTATAATGCATTCTGATATATATTCAGAGGATGATTTTGAGAAAGGAGTCATAAAAGATAGACTTGAGCATGAAGCTGACCGTTTTGCAGCAGCTTTTTTGTTACCGCCAGATACATTTACGAAGGATGTGAGGTCCTCATCCCTCATGGATTACGTACCATTAAAGCAAAAATGGCTCGTATCATTGGGGACAATGATATACAGGATTAGTGATTTAGGGCTTTTATCAGATAATCAGGTTAAATATTTGAAGGACCAGATGACAAGCCATATGTTCTGGAGAAATGAACCTTTGGATAAAGAGATACCTATCGAAAAACCGTTTGCATGCAAACAAGCTGTTGAATTACTAATTGATAATCATATTATAAATAAATTACAATTTGTTGATGATATCGGAATAAGTGCTGATGAAATAGAAGCATACTGTTTTTTAGAGCCTGGAACATTAAAAGAAAAAACACCTAAAAATGTAATAAAGCTTAGAGATAGCATAGTTAAAGGTTGCATATGAATATAATATGCAACCTTTGCTGTAGCATTATTTCTCGCCATGATTTTAAACGTTAAAACTCCCCTATATACTGCTCCCCTTCCGGTGCCACATACATGGCGCATTCCAACGGATGCCCCGCCCGTGGCTCAAAGTAATAATCCTTGCCATTAATTACATGCCAATTAGTCATGGCGTATCCATCAGGGTTGAAATAATACTTGTGATGGTTTATAATCTGCCAGCACTCCTTGTAATACTCTGTGGTGCTGTATGCATACCACCAACCATTACTATCATGGTGCCAGCCAACCTCATATACCGGTCGCTCCACCAGGGACCAGTCAGGACGTCCATATCCGTCAATCCTGCTGTTGTCCAAACTGTACTCCTTACAGCATACCGCTCCGCCATTGGCAACCACCTCGCTGCCATCACTGGTGTTGCCCTCAATGGTCCTGACCTTGGTCATGGTGACCTCATAGACTATACCTGTATGGCAGATGCGCTGGGAGTTTTTAAAAAATATCTGGTCTCCCGGCTGAGGGTTGTCCTTATGGTACTGGCCCTTATTCCTGTAGTATTGCGCGGATGTGGGGGTATAGGCTGAAAAACCGCCTCCCAGGAGTTGTTTGGCCGTCACCTGACCAAAGGCCTGGACAAAGCACCAGTCCACAAACATATCGCACCACGGCTGACCCTGAAGGGATGGATATAGGTCTCTGGCATACTTGGTGTAGTTGCTGCTGCCTGCATTAGCGGTCTTGCTGTCAAGCTGGCTGTTACTGCGTTTCTCCAGATATCCAATCTCATTCTTTGCAACATTCAGTAATTTATCTATTGATTTCATAAAGCCTCCAATTTTTTAAAAAAATAAGGCCCAGGGATATCCCCAGGCCATTGTTGTACCGGTGCAACTTACTCTTCTTTGTCATCCACGCCGTTCTGGTTACGGTCACTTGGACCGCCTACTCCGCTCTGGTGCTTACCTGGATGCGGCGTGTCTGTTGGTGCATCATACAGGTATGGGGTGGGCTGCTTTGGAGCAAAATCTGGCCCACTTGTCTTGTCCCTGTTAAGGTCTGCTGCGTGCTTATTGGTTACTACTGCCATGATATGTACCTCACTTTCTTTTCTGGTTGATGGTTACTGCCGCCATAACCCTGGTGTCGGGGAGATGTATGGACCACCTCCTTTTATGCTTTGCTGTCTCCCCGGTAATCCGTATTGTCAATCTTGTCCTTAAGAACTGCAATATAACTACGCAGCCATTCCGGCACATTGGCACCCATACGGCCTGCATTCTCTATGATTGACAAAAGCTCGTTGAGTAAGTACCAGACCGCCACCAGGAGTCCAAAGAAGGCCTTGACAGATATCTGCATTCCCAGCTCTGCTGACACGGATACAATCACATAATCAACCACCATTGCCGCAGCAATCACGCACAGGTATCCCACCTTCTTAATAATGCCCTTAGCCCCTTTTCTGGAGCTCCATCCATATCCGGCATCACCAGGGTGGTCTATGGCCTCATTTTTACTGGCCAACATTCCGGTTATATAGTCCAGCACCATTGTACCCGTCAAGATACACAGTACCGGATAAAGGATACCCAGTTTGGCACTCAAAAAGGCACCGGCCGCCGCCAATGCCCCCTGCACTGCAATTACATATTCTCTCTTCATTTTTACCTTCCTTCCTATTCTTCTATTGCTTAATGGTACATCTTTCCTATTTTTGTGATATAATGATAATCACTTCAATTTACGGGGGGATATCAGATGCAATGTAATGTTAATGACTCTGCCAAACATAATGTTTCTATGGATTTTCTAAAAGTTATCGCAACTATCCTGGTCGTACGTTTACATTCCGGTAACAGTGCCCTTTGTCCTGCCTATACCTACTATCTGGCTGGGTGTGCCGTACCGATTTTTTTTATGGTTAATGGAGCCTTCATATTAAACAGGCCTTTTGTCGATGGAAAATATGCAGCAATAAAAATCTTTCATATATCCAGGCTGATTTTCCTTTGGTCTATCCCTTATATCGGGGCTGCCTTCTTATTGAAACATAAATTAAAGAATCCTCTGATATTCGTGCTTGACAGTTTCATGCAAAAAAGTGCCCTAGCTAACTTTTGGTTCTTAGGAGCCCTGATACTGATTTACTTAATGCTCCCTCTCTTATACAAAATATATCACTATAATAGAACCTCCCCTTTATTAGTCACGATTTTCTTAGGGGGTATCTGCATCTGTATCGACCTGTTATCTATACTTATGTTTTTCAACGGCCATGAAACAATATCACATATGGTTCCACAGTTTCTACGCCTATGGACATGGCTCTTCTATTTCTGCTTAGGTGGAATCATTTTTAATAAATTGCCAGAAATCAAAAACCATCTCACATTTAAATTACGTCTGCTTTTTATTTTTGGTATGAGTCTACTTTCCGGACCTTTGCAATATTGGTTGGTAAATCAATGGTACCATTATGGTTCACCCGAATATGCTTTTGACAATATCATAATTATCATTTGGAATATCTCCATAATGATATTCTTCGCCTTACTTAACCCAACCTGCCATATAACTAAAACTGGAGCAGGCTTTATATCACTTACTTTAGGTGTTTATATAATCCATGGACTATTAATAGAGATATTAAAATCCTTAGGATTATTCAACTATACCCATTGGTATGTAAATACATTTATACTTATAATATCATCCTCAGCCATCACTTATTTGGCTAAAAAGGTACCCATAGCAAAATATTTTGTATCACTGTAAAATTAATATCCCACAATCCGATATACCGGACAACGCATCAATTGTGATAGCCGTGGTTGCCATTGGCCACAATGACAATTGATGCGTCCCCTGACTCATCCATATACTACCAGTATGGCAGTTATCGGTATACCCTACCAATTATCTCCTCATACTGAACCTGCGTAATCCAGCCCTTTTTGACGGCATTCCGCACGATTATTTCATTCCCTGTCATTGTATATAGTCTTTTGATTGTCGCAAGCATGATTATCCCTCCAATAAGTCTTCAAGCACAAGTGTGTCAACAGTTTCAATCAGGTTTTTCAGCTGTGTCTCCATATACGTCCGTTGTGACATCCTCACCTTTATGCGGTCAATGTATACAGGGCCCCCGTCCTCATCCACCTCGTCCGTTTTTTCCATTGTCTTCTCAATCCCTGCACGGATGGTATAGCCCGAATAGATATATTCATTCGCTCCATCCTTCAACGTGATTGTCTCGCAGGCGCCTTCCGTGAAGATGCTATCCAACCCGTCTAACGACATATTGGTATCGAAAACGAATGTCAGTGTGTCACGGCCCGCCCCCTGCACATAATTGTTTTCCCCTGTTACCATAAGCGCGGTCAGTTCTGTCCCATCTGCTAATGTTACGTTCATTCAATTGCTCCTTCCTTATTATGTGTTTAAATCAACAGTTACACCGCCAAGTGTGATGCTGCTATATGTTACATACCCCGTATGTGCATAGCGGTTCCATACACCAAATACGATCCTATTCGTGCCACTCGGGACCGTGTAACTATAGGTACCGGCGGATTTTGGATAATAGATAGATATAGTACCATTACCGCCCCAGAATTCTATTGTGGGCATTCCATACTTCTCATCATAGCCTGACATACTGCTGATGGTGACTGAAAGCTTCGAGCCACCAAAAGCAGTACCAAGTGTATTAAGCACACAGGCGTAAAAGAAACCAGCGTAGCTACTGCTGCTACTGCCCCCCGCTATCGTTACCAACCTCAACGATAGTGTCCCATATCCGCGTGTCATCGAGTACGATGATGCGTCCGTATCCGCACTGTCCGGAGATAAGTATACGCTTGCAGTCCCAAAGTCATATAAAAAGTATCTGGCGACACCACTGACTCCAAGATACCCCCGCCTGACGAACCTTGTAACTCCCCCTACTCCCAGATACCCGTTTTTAACCTTCCTGGCGACACCGCCTATGCCAACATACATTGCCTTTGCCATAGCATCACCGCCTTATTCGTATTGGAGATAAATTGCGCCACTGGTCAGGGATGTTGATCCGGACGTCATGGAACCTGTACCCGCCGCAATCGCCCTCATCATATAAGTCTTATAATTCGTGTCGGCTGTGCCAGGTCCTGTGGTACGGTTCAGTGCATATCTTAACGTGTTCATCGTTACAAGGTTTGTATTGGCAGCAACGGCCGCCGTCGCTGCCGTGTTGTTCGTGATGTTCCGCGTGGAAACTGCATTGGCACCATTGCCAATCAACGCCTGTCCAGAGGCAAGGGTCCTGGCTCCAGTCCCACCATTTGCTACAGGTATGATGTCTTCTTGCGAGAACGCACCACTATCACCACCTAAACTAATCGGTACACGTGCCATGTCACACCACTCCTTTCAATCCTAATGTTATTGTGGTTTCCGGTTTCTGGGTAGCCCGGACTGTCACAATCCCATCCCCCGTCTCCAAATCGTATATGCAGCCCGCTGCCTCATTAATGGCCTCCTGCTGCTTCCTGGTACAATCTACAGGGTATATGATGCCCACGCCGGGGACATCCTCAGCTGTGATTCCTTCCACATTAATTGTCTGGCTATACGGTGCCGTACTTCCGGTCCAACCAGTATCAGTTAAGGTCACCGGTATGGACTGACCGAATCGTGTCATCCAACCCTTGGTATCGCTGAAAAACTTCTTGACTTTTCCAAGAAAGGTTTTTGTACTTTCTCCGGCCACCGGAACCGGGAACTCCGTGGTTATATCATCCAGTGTCTTTACCGTCATCCCGGATATATCCCCACCGGAGGATTCTGCCTTCTTTTTTAATGCCGCGTCTATTAAATCTGCATTGTCATTGAAATCCTGTATATCAACCGGGTCCGTACCTTCCGGCTTCTTCAGATTATAGTTAGGTGTTAACTGCATATCCTATGCCTCCTTTAATGTCCTTACGTCATCCCAGGTCATGCCCCCAAGATGGTTCCATGTGTATGGTTTCAGTTCATTCCATGTGGTATATCGGTACTCAAACCGGTAGGCCAGATGCGCCGGCTTTATGTCCTCCAGCATGGAGACAAATGCCTGCATGTTCCTGGGTATCCCCTTGATGCCGATAAACCGGATAATAAAAAGATGACTGGGGTTGTCCTCAATCACCTTCACTTCCCCGCCGCTGAATGCCGCGGCGGTATCCTCTATCATCTTCTTGGTTGTGGTCCCCTGGCCCCGGAGTTTCGCCATCAGTATTTCCCGGCGCTGCTCATATGTCAGGGACATGTTCGTGGCCACGCCAAACATCTGCTCCCATCTCGGCAATCCCCAGGTGGCCGTCACGATGTAACACTGGTCAATCAGGTCCTCCAGGTCATGCTGTAGCTGCCCTACCTCATACCCCTGTGTCCGGTATATCTCCGCCATCTCCCGGATTTCTGCCAGGAAGGGTGGTGCATACCTCGCCAGATCCACAAAATATTCTTCCGGAACAGTACTACTTGAGCTCTCCTGGGCATACTGGCTGCGGCCGTATAATGTCTTTCCATACATGCCTACACCCCCTTCAGGTCATTCCAGGTGACGGCACCCTTTTTCAGGTAGGTGCTGTCATGGTTATGGTTCTTGGCAGCCGCATCCGTGATGCCGTATCCGGACAGGGTGGTCGGGTTCGTGCCGTCCGTCACATGGCCCTGCACATTGACTGTGACACTCCGGTAGGTTCCCGCCGTTACGCCACTGTTTGGATGGGTATATTTCGTATCAGGTGGCGTCTGCCAGGTCCCATCCGCCCTTAAATATTTTAACTGGGCCCCTGCAGCCGGGGCTGGTACCAGGCCTGTCCCACCGGCGGCACTTGAGGTGGCCGCCTTGAATACGGCGTATGTGGTATTGTTATCCGTTCCCCACACCGCAGTCCCATCGGCGCTCCATCGTAATATCTGGCCACTGTCCCCGCCAGAAGGGATATGCTTATTCCCTGCCGTGATGGGATGCACATACTTATTTGCTCCCTCCGCAATCCCCGCCAGCTTATCAATCATGGCCTGGGTGATTTTATCTATCACTGTCTTATTACCATGCTCATGGCGCTTGTTATAGGCATCTGTCCAGTTGTTCAGCAAAATCTCTGTCAGCTTGTCCAGAACGCTTTTGTTTCCATGGGTGTGCTTCTTACTGCTCACATCAGCAAGTTCTGCTTTCTCCTCATCCGTATAATCATTGCTGGAGAGCTGTTTTCCGGCAATCTTATCAACCTTCCCTCCCAGGGCGGTCATGATAGTGGCTGCAAAATTGGGGTCATTTCCCAGGGCGTCCGCAATCTCCCGGAAGGTATCCAATGTATCCGGCGCCGCGCCGATTAAATCCTCAATCTTTTTCAGGACTTCCACTTTGGTGTATACCTGGTCTTTGGTATAACGGTTGCCCAGTTCCCGGTTTACGTCATCGGCGTTGGCCTTTTTCTCCTCCAGTACGGTATCTGCGGCCCGTAAGGACTGTATTTCCAGATTTACAGCGTCCGTATGCCCATCAATGTTCTCCTGCAGTATCCTTTCCGCGGCCTGTGCCCGGTTTGATTCAGTATTGATTGTGTCTGCATTTGCTTTCTCTGCGGCCTTCGCCCTGTCAGACTCCGCCTTAATAGCCACGCTGTTTACCTGCTCAGCCCCCTGGGCCCTTTCTGCCTCAGTATTAATACGTCCGTCCAGCCGGTTCTCTTCCTGCGCCGCACGGTCAGACTCCGCCTGCAGGTCATTTGCCAGTTTCTGTTCGACATCTAACGCACGGCTCTCTTCCGTATTCAATGCTTCCTGCGTTGCCACAATGCTGTCCTGTACCCGGTTGATGTCATCCCCCTCCACAGTGTCCCCATCCGTCTCATAGCTGATGTAGACCACCGGCGCATCCGCATACACCCGGACAATCCGTTTCCACGGCGCCAGGCTGGGCGTTGACAGGGTATAGGACTCCAGACGGTTCCCGGTAAGCTTCGGACCGGTGAACACCGCGAAGGTAGCCTCGTTGATGTTGTCATGCTGCAGCTCCGCCTCATATACGCCATTGGTAAGATGGATTTCCTCCTCCACGACATATATGTTCCCATCAACTTTATTCAGCTTATCGCAAAAGGTATTAACCTGCATCACATCACCTCCAATGCAACTGTTCCAGTCACTGCAATCTCATCCTCTGTTAAGGCTACGTTACCGGATACGCCGTTAAGCAACAGATTTGAGTAATCCTCCACGCCCTCAGTCCCCAGCAGTAGGTTCCCGACCCTTGCCAGGCTCACATAGGACAGGTCCAGGGCCTCCTTGTGCAGGTACTCAGTCAGTGCAGCCTGAAATGCATTCTGGACGACACCCAGTTTCATGCCTGCCTGTAGCTTGATTCCAGCTGATACATTGACGGCCTTTTCCACGACAGATGCCACGGTCACATCCGCGCCGATGGGGCGCAGTTCCTCGATATGCTCCCGTACCATCTTCAGCAGGCCGGTGCCGGCAGCCGACATGTTGGCATCCGCTATGATGACCTTGACTGTCCCCGGTCCGTTGGCCAGTGGAAAGACTTCGGCCGCGCCTACGCCCTCACACTCCATGGCCCAGTTATAATAATCATGCCGGTTGCCACTGGTGGACGGTTTCTGGACCTTTGTTAGATACCGCTCCAGCAGGGCTTTCGTAGACTCCTCATCACTCCCGTCCTCGATAATTCCGGTAAGCTCTGCCTTCGTAAGCCCCTGGATGTAATCAATGGGGACTAACATTCCCAGTTCCCTACTCCCGACAGCACCTGCTGTCTCACATTCCATCCGGTAAATTCCTTCCTCCATACGGTCTATGGCGACATAATTTAAGGTCCCCAAGGAAAACCGGGAACCTATCTCTATATCAATGTTAAATTCACCTTTCAAAACAGCCTTGGTCGCCGGATGTGGGGTTATATCCCATTCCGCACAACGCCTAATCAAATACTCCCGCGTTGCCGTACTGGCAAACATCTGGTCCAGGGTCCAGTCAAGGCCTATATACGCATTCTGCAGTTCCACTGCGGTAGGTGCCAGGGACGTATATATAGGGGAGCTCTGCCTTGTATCCATTTCCAGGCTGTCATCCCTTACCCTCCGGAGCATCCTGTCAAGGATGACCTCATATGTGGTATCTTCATACACTACACATTCACCTCCTTGGTTGCACCAATATCCCCGTACTGGGTATGGACCGTAAACGTCACGGACAACTTCCGACCAAACTCCTCAAAAGAAAAGGCATCGACGCCCAGTATCCTGTCATCTTGCATTAATGCCTCCTTGATACGTTTTTTTATTTTTGATTTAACCACCCCCATGGGTTTTCCAAATAGGTCCTTCAACTCCACGCCGTAATTCCAGTTATATATCAGCCAGTCATACCGTTCTGTGTTTAGGATGCAGTATATGGCTTGGCGCACGGCTTCCCTCCCGTCTATATATCCAGACAGTGTCTTCTCATGTATCCGGAATGTTTTTGATGGAATCTGATGTATCTCAAAATCAGTTTCCAGGATGTCTCCTGTCTTTGGCAGCATCACATGCCTCCTTCCTAATATCGGTCCACCACAAGGTACTGCTGTGCCCCACGTTTCTGTACCAATATGACCGACTCCCCGCCTTTCAGAGCGTTCTTCACCGTGACCGCAGCATCACCCACTCCCGGAATTGACATCTGTTCCACGTGGTCCGTCAGATACCGCGGTATGAGCAGCTGGCTGCCTGTGACGGTTATCTTCTGGTCTATCCGCACTGCCACTGGAGACGTCCCTGTCACAGTCCCTGTAAGTACGCTGCATGGCTTTGCCGCCTCCTCTGCCTGACAGGAAATGTTCCTTAAGTTCTCGATCCATTCATTATCCACTTATTCCGGCCCCTTTCAATGTAAGGTCCATGGTATGGACACCTTTGTCTATCGTATGCGTGACAGTTTCCACCAGCAGATAGTTCCTGAGCTGCATGTCCTTCACATCCAGGAACACGGGTATGAGACATCCAGCCCGTACCTTGATATCCCCGAACGCCTTCTTGATGGATAGGCTTTTGGATGGACGGTTGTACAGGCCCAGATACGTCTCCGCTACCTTCTGTCCGTCCACACCCTTGTCCAGGGACTCGCTCATCTGCAGGACGCCCCACTTGTTGATATTCTCCGTGTGTTTGGTCATAAACACATCCCGCTTCTTTGTATCATCATTTTCCCGGAACAGTTTAATCTGGTTATAGGTATCTTTATCAATACTGACCGTAAAGTCATAGTCCTGGGCCGTTTCATCATCAATCATCACATTGAGCTTCATGTCCTCTACGTTCCTCAGCGTCAGTTTACCAACATCATCATACAGCACATACATCCTTCCCGTGGCAATTAAGGTAAGATCCAATGCATTCAGGATGATATCAAACAGGGTCGTGTCCGGCTCATTCCGGGAAGGTATCCGGTGCCCGGTATCCTCCAGCACGCCTGTCTGTAGATTAAAATCCCCTGCAATCATCTGGATGACCTCACCTACTGTCTTGTTTTCATAGTTGTAGCTGTCCTTGTTCTTAAGGTACCGGAGCTGGTCATAGGCCGTTACCTTGACTTCTCCATCTCTGCTCCAGCTCCGCTCAAAGATGAATCCGAAGAATACCGGTTTCCCGTTCACATCCAACCGGACGGCGTTCCCTTCCTCAATCTTCAGTTTCCCGTCTGATATAACCGTGAAGGAGCATTTCCCCGGCTGTCCCTTGCGTTGGGTCTCCCAGGTTATGCTCCCTTCCACTGCCGGCTCATAGATGGTCTGTCCGTTTTGTATATATACATGCACATTCATTGTCTCAACTCCTTATGGCATCACCAGCACCAGGCCAGCGTGAATTAAGTTGGGGTTGCTAATCTTATCCAGGTTTAAATTATGAATCTCCTTCCACCGGTTTCCATCCCCCAGCTGCTTCTTTGCAATGTTCCACAGGCAGTCACCCGATTTTACGGTATATGTTTTTACTTGTGGCCGCGCTGCCGGGCGTTCCGGTTCTGGTGATGCCGCTGCCGGTATCGGCTGTTCTGGGACTATGGCAAAATTCATGATTTTGGTCCCATAATGCCTGGCCTCCTTCATGGTGATGGATACCACCAAATCCAGTCCCTCCTTCACATCATCCGACACTTTGTAGTCCTCCAGGGTCACGTCCATGTTGGTGTCAAAAGAATCACGGATGACAATGAATTCAAAGGTATCACCGCTCTCCTTAAGGTCCTGTAAGCGGCTGATGAACTCCTCCGCATCTTCCACACTCCCGTCCCACATGGCACATGGATAGTCCATCTGGGGCAGGACCACGTCAATGCTGATTTCCGCCAGGCCCGGGGGACGGGTTATATTTATTTCCTCTCCGTTAATAAGAGTGGCTGTCTCATTCTGACCGGGATACTTGATTGGGATTTTCTGTGGCGGAATGGGAAGGAGCATGTCGTCTATGTATACCTCGTATGCCATCAGATATGCCCTCCTTCTGCGGCAGATGCCAGGAACTCACTGGTGAACATGGACAGCGCCCGGCCCATGTCGTCGAAATCAGTCTTTTTGGTCAGGGTGTTGTTATTCTTGACATCCACCTTGAGTTCAGCCAAGGTGAAACGGTTGATTACTTCCTGCTCCGCGGCGTCACGCATGTATTTGAGGTCCTCGTCCATTATGTCCATGGAGTCCTTTATTGCTGCAGTATTGGCAGCTGTATTGCCGGTATTCAGGGCTATATTATCTGCGGCTGCCTGTGCCGTCGCATCATATCCCGCACCGACTTCATTGCTACCATTGAACAGATTTTTAAATCCTGCCTCTTTGGAGGCACCCCAATCGTATGCGCTCAGAGCCGCAGAAGACAAGTCTTTGAAATCCCTTGTCTTTACAATTTCTTTCCATTCCGCTTCACTTTTTGCATTTTGGGCCGCTGTCGTTATCTGATTCTGGAACCGGTCCAGACCGGCTGTGATACTCACTTCCACGCCTGGTATTTTGTTGATTACATCTTCTATGGCATGGGCCATATTGGAGACGTATCCTATTACATTTGATGCCAAATCGTAGAATAGGATTTGGACGGCTGCAATCGGGTCATTCCACACATTATAGAAAAAGTTGATGAATTCGGCTATTATGTTCCAGAAATAAATAACTGTATTGTATATGTGAGCCCCCAATACACCAAAGGCCCCAGCTATTATACCTGTTGCGCTGACTGACGCACCTGCAAACTTATTGAAGACCGCTACTCCAGCATAAATTGTAGCTATTAATAATATGATTCCTCCTACTATCCATGTAATAGGGCAAGCATATAAAGCGGCATTAAACGATAACTGAGAAGCAGTCAGGCCAGTTGTTGCCATCATTTCACTTGTAATTGCAGCACCGTGGGCTACTGCCTTTACCGCAGCGATGGTTTTTAAGCCATTGCTTATTCCCTGTATAAAATTATAAGCTGCCGCAGCCCCATTATAAACCACCAAGGCAGCAGTAACCCCGCTTATAATAGGCGCCAACCATGACCAATTATCTTGAATGAATCCGGCTGCGCCTACCATCGATTCAATCACTTGTCCAACGATGGGTATGATATCGCTTAGGACTCCAGCAAACCCCATCACTGCCATTTCCGCAGCTGGCATATTGGCATTCACAGTAGCAAAAAACTGCATCATCGCTGGATAGAGCCTTGCACCCACAACCTCCTTGATATCTCCCCAGGTATTTGCCATCTGCTGAATCTGGCCCTGTGGTGTATTCGCCATGATGGCATTCATGTTGCTCACGTTGTTCGTGATTACCTCCGCAAGGGTGGCCGCTCGCTCCTGTTCATTTCCATATTTGAGTACTTTTTCCTGTGCCGCACTAAACGTAACACCTACGCGTGTCAGTGCTCCGACCTGCCCCTGCATGACCTTTCCCATCATGTTACCAATATTGACAGCATCCTGCGTACTTACGTTAACCCCATTCTGCTGTACGGCCAGGTTGTTCATAGCAGGTATCAGGGTATTGAGTGCATCCGTTGAACTAAGAAATGTTGCCAGTTGCTGCGCTCCGGACAACTGCACCTCATCCCCAACAACACCAAGTGCCTGCTGTGCTGCTGTGAGCTCCTTTATAGATTGTATATCAGCAGGGCTTGCTCCCATTCGTTGCCGCATAATTGCTCCCAGTTTCGTCTCCGCCTCGCTTTGTATGTTTTGGAGCGAAGTGGTATCACTGATAAAATGGACTGCCATCTTGATTCCCTGGACCCCCGTATACATTCCTACTAATTGCTTTATGCGGCTTCCCAAGCCATCATAGGCATTTCCACCGTTCCTAACTGATTGATTAAACTGCTCCTGGGCCGCTATGTTATCCCTTATATTCCTTTCTGCAGTGGACACAGCGGAATTAAGCTGCTGGTATGCCTTATTCGCTGCACTGATATCCATACGAGACATGGCATTGTTTAGCTCATCCTGTATGGATACAGCCTGGCCCAATTGTCCCCTCAATGTTTCCAACTGATTATTGGTCTGTTCGGTCCGCAAATTTACTGGGATATTATTTAATTCCTGGACTCGCATTGATACGGCCTGTATCCGGTTCTGTAAAGCTGCCATGTCATTCAGCATACCTGGTGGTGTAACAGACATCTTTCGGGCTTGAGACGATATCGCCTGCTGGGTCTGATACAACTGCTGTGCCATCTTATTGGCCGATTGATATTCAGACGCAAATCTATCTGCACCAGTGTTTGTAAATACTTTAGGTTCTGATGCCGGTACCCATGTAGGTTCCGGCACACTCACAGGTTTGTTCTGAACTCGTTCCAATTCCTCCTGGTATTGCGCCACTGCTGCTGATGCGCTTTGCACCTGCTGCACCGCGGCTTCCCATTGAGCAGTATTTATCGCCGTTTCACTGGCTGTCTGGGCTGCGCCGAAACTGGATACCATCATATTCATGGCGGATGTAATAGAAACCAAAACCGGTGACATCCTATCATTTAATTGGATTGATGCTGATATGGCAGACATACACGCTCTCCTTTCCGCCCATACAAAAAGCACCTGGATTTCTCCGGGTGCTTTACTTTTAGATTTCAACTACACTTTGACCATTTTTTCCCTTGTACTCATCAATAAATCTTTGACTAACCGTCGGACTTCCTGTAACGTCAAATGCAATATAATCCGGCATACCGTCTTTCTCATACGTGATTATTAAATAATTATGTACTGTGCGGCTAGTTTTTTCTTTTGCTCTTCCACCTATCATTGCGCCGACAGTACCAAAAAGGAGAGCTCCTCCTACTGCTCCTCCCACACTCGATACATACTGCTTCTGAATTTCAACATCAGTTTTGGTGCAAGCATCCTTTATTTTCTCATTTTTCAAAAGATATTTAACACCATTGGCTTCAATACATAATGAGTCTACGCATATTGAAACTACGCATGTTGTATTTTCAGGTATCTTCAAACCGCTGAAGAGAGTCAATGAATTCTGGTATTTTATTCCAGCTGCATTCAATTCTTGTTGTTTTTCCTGACGCATTTTTGATTTTTTCCGTGAAGACTTACTCGCAGCATTTATACTTATAAAAATCAGAATTACTACTACTGCAATTATTGCAAGATATGGATATGCTTCTGGTGTAATACTCGCAGACATATTGAATCCCCCCATAATATATATTTTTTTCATTATATCACATCTGGCTTTCAATTGCTACCTTCTCCGTTTTCTTCTTCCCCTTCCTCTTCCAGTGGCCTTATTGGCATCCTCGCGATTCTTCTTATCGTTTTTCACTTTAATCTCTACCGCAGCGACCACATAAGCCCGCTCCTCTTCGGAGAGGTCAAGAAACTCATGTGGCCACCGGTGGAGCTTATGGAGACAGTAGTAGGCAATGTTTGCCTCTAGGCTGTCCCCTTCTATCAGTTTTTTGCCTCTTCCACCTTATCCTGGAATGTCTGCTTGAATCCGTGGAATTCCTGTATCTTATCCATGAATGCATTGAACTCGCCAGGATTATCAATCATCTCCACAATCAGTTGTTCCGCACCCATGACACCATAGGAGTCCTGCAGTTCTTTATCATTCAGGTTGGGGGACACGATACAGGCCGCAGCCATTTTGACAAGATACTTATTCCCGTCAAACCGCGGTCTGAACATCCCTGGCTTTCCTGTAACCGGCACCTCTACCGTGCAGGCATCCCTTAGTGCATTATCTTCTTTAGTAGTTAGTGGCCGGATTTCCCATAACAACGGCTTACCATTGTCATCCAAAAATGATGTCGTTGCTGCAATCTTTAAATTCGCCTTAGTTTTCTTATTCTTCTTTAAAAATCTGCTTAAATCTCCCATATTCTCTTATCCTCTCTTTCTTACTGCATTCCCTGCAAGTGACTAAACTGCTCCGGCATCTCCCAATCCTCGAAGGTAAAATCAAGTTCCTCGTCCAAATACTCCGCGTCCGCATCAAACTTGGCCAAAATGCCACCATCCACATTACAATCCTTCAGGACGATGGTCTGCCGCCCCACACTGGATGTCGGGTCCTCGTTGGTTATCTGGATATCAAAATACGCGTCCTGGCCGGTCTCCTTGTACCGATACAACTGTTCCCTGAAGATGCTGGTATTATAGTGGAAGGTAGCGGAACCGCTCCCCTTCCATCCGGTCGTCTTATTTCCTTTCCCGGTCCTCCCCAGAATGGGGATTTCAGACTTTGTCTTTTCTATACTGGCCTCCAGGTTGATAGCCTGCATGAAATTATAGCGGTTCCCCTCAATTGTGATGAAGCACTCCGCCAGGGATGCGCTCACGGCATCTTTTGCGTTCATTGACTGCATATATGTATCTCCTTCCTTATGAAACAACTACTGTCATATATAACTGCGACATACAGTTAATCGGTGTCACCGGGCAATTCACCACAACAGACCGCTTGCTGTTCCCGCGCTCTACCGTGATTTCTTTGGACTCCACATCCTCAATCGCCCGCAACCTTGCCAGTTCTTTATTGTAGGTCACAATGTCATTCCAGAGGCTCACCCGGCCCGCGTCATCATTTGGCATGATGCCCAGGTACTTTGTATTGAACATGGATGCGATATCATTGCCAATCTGGTCCAGGACGCGCACAGTCTGATTATTCGAAAAATCTTCTTTCTTATCTTCTGTAAAGGTCACCAACGTGTTAATATCCATCAGGACTCGCACATCATCACCTACGCGATGGAACATGAATTTTCCCGAACTGACAGCCCTCGCAAGCTGTTCCTGCGTGTAATCCACATCCACCGTGAGTTCACCGTCGTATACGCGGTTCTCATTGGTCTTGTTAACCGCACAGGCAGCCTGACCCCCGCAGGTCCAGTACACAAGCCCCTGCTCCTGCTCTGCCGCCTTGTTCTCCACAGATATGATTCCCTCATAGTCTGCATCGGCCTTCCGGTACATCACTGTTTGGAACTTCACGCCGGCCTCGTCACGCATCCGCCTCGTATACTCTACAAATACGGCCTTGACCGCATCATCCATGGATGGGCAGCATAATGTCTGGAACGTATGGGACTCCATCCTGGCCAAGAACTGCGCATAGTCCTCTCCGGTCACCGCTTCCCCATTCGTCCCACCAGTAAATGGGATTCCAGCTGTTGCTGCCAAAGCCGCATCCTTCTTGAACACAACGTACAGATTGTCCGTAAGTTCTGACGCACCTGCCACGGTCTGACAGTCCACCTCCTTTTTATCCAGCATGGTCTTCACGTCAAACTTCGTGCTGTCATCCACATTGGCGCTGATGACCAGCATCAGGTCTTTACCTCGCACACCACTGTATTTCGCCTGACCATAATCACAGGCAGCCTTAACCCCTCCATTGAGCCGGTAAAAGATACCCTTGGTCAGGTTCCTGAACAGCTCCCTGACCTGCCACATCTGCGGCGCATCCGCCGGATAGCCGAATATCTCCTGGCACCGCTCCTGGTAATCCTGGGCTGTCACAATGAAAGCCTCTTTTTCCGGTCCCCAGCCAAACTCCAGAGGGATTGCCGCCGTCCCGCGTTCTGAAAGTACCGCCACGCTGCTGGCAGCACTCACGAAATTGATATAAGCCCCGGGAAGTATTTTATTCTGGGCCGTAAAACTCCCGCCTCCTAACATCTATCTCACCTTTCCTTTCATGAATTTATCTATTACCGCATCCACTTCTTCCAGTGAATATTCCCTGCCATCCTCCAGCAGGGCGCCCACCAGGTCCTTACGTTCCCGGTAGCACTCCGCCTTAAGCAGTTCCTGCTTCTTATATTTTGTTTCTCCCTGTTTCGTTTCCTTCAATCCTCAGACCTCCTTAACTCTGTGCGGGCTTCCAGCCCTTCCATCGGCTCCTCCTGTGCCTTTGATTTCACCACGAACATATTGTAACTGACAAAGAAGGTGAGCACGCCATCCTCTGTCCTGTGACTGCGGCCGGTCCCACGCAGCAGGCTTCCATCCCCCAATGTGATATACTCCAGCCCGTCCATGAGGACGTCCGCCGTCCGGTTCATTTCCCGGGAGGGTTGGGTGGTATCGCCGGGAAGGTACTGGATGCACATATCCGTCTGCCGGTAATACCGTCTTCCAATCATTGGCTTTTCCGATGGCTCCAGGATCTGAACGAAAAAGCAAGGTTCTTCCAGGCCCTGTTTCACTCCATCCGTATAGATTGTATGTCCATCACCGAATAGCGTATCCAGGCGCCTGGTGACAGCATCCATTATATCGTTAAACATCGAATACCTCCCGGAGTTTTTCTTCCAGTTTCTTTTCAATCAGTTTCGGGGCTATCGACTCTATCTCCTTTTCCGATATGGTAAGCATGAACTTTCCCGGGACCCAGGCCTTTTTTGCACTTACGCCTAAGGCTGGGATATAGCGCCCAGGTGTCTGCCGATGACCATATTCCACGTAGGATGCATATTCGGTCGGGTTGATAATCTTAATCTGGTAGTTATCCCCTATCTTCTGGATATCGCCCACCGTCCAGCCGCGTCTTAATGTTCCTCCCTGATACCCGGCCCAGTATTTCTGTTTTATGGCGCCATTCTTTGACAGAAAGGCCCTTGACTTCCCATCTGTCCCCTTTATCTTTACCGTTTTCGGTCCATCCAGCTTAGGGGCCTTGCCTACCGGTGTCCTTTGCGTAACTTTCCTCAGCAAGCGGGATGCCAGCTCCTGGATGCATTCCTGGTTGAAAGCTTCCCGCTCCTGCCCCAGACGTTCTATCTGCTTTTGCAGCTTCTTTATTTCCCGAAAATCAAAACTTCCACCCTTTGCCATCATGCATACCCCTTCCACAGCTCCAGCAGGATTTCCTGGTGGGAAGGGTATACGGCAGCCTTACCGCTCTGGGCATAGCTTTCCGCCCGTCCCTGCTGTGTTACCTCAATCCGGCATCCGGGCGGTACTGTTAGCTCCGGGGTCATGAACAGCTTTATGGTCTGCGCCACAGCCGTGACTGTATCACTTCCAGCCGCCGGCGCCGCACTGGAATAGGACAGATGGCAGGCTATACCATCCTGTACAAGGGCCTCATCCTGCCTCGTCACCTTCGTCACAGGGTCCTTTACGGACTGCATCCCATAAATCCTGCATGTCCCATCATAAGTGGCCTCCACGGCCTTCCTGTGCATCCTCTGGGCCTGCCTGATTGCATCATTTATCATCCTACCACCCCAGCTTCCTATACCGGTTCAGCTGTCCCTGATAATCCTTCAGGATACCGCCTGACAAGGCATCCGTCGCGCTGGTGAAGCTTGTGGATGTGTCCCCTTCTGATATGGATGACACCCGGGTCGGCGCATCCCCATCCCCGGGACGCTCATACCGGTACAGGTCCATAGCCATCCGGTATGATGTGCTGGTCAGACCTGCCGGAACCGCTTTTAAGTTGCAATAGTTCTGGATAGTCTCATCCACGTCTTCCATAAGGAACTGCAACGCAATATCCTGCGCGGTGTCACCCTCCGGTATCCCTAACAGCCCCTTCAGCTTCTTCAGTTCCATGGCCTCCCTCCTTAGGAAATGGTTGCGATGAATACCTGGTCCGCATAAGGGAAGGACGGCATGGCCGTGGCAACAGCCTTAATCCATCTTCCGACCGGGTCTATTGTGTCATATTGCACGACCACGACATTACCCACTGCAGATACATCCACATCCGGGTTTTTACGCAGTTCCAGTTCCTCGGCTGTAAGCCCATAGAATGTATCGCCCAGTTTCCCATCCGGCATCATGATGAATGCGGATTCCGGGAGGAAGCGCGCGGACGAATATTTCCCTTTCGCATCCTGCTGGCGGTACTGCTTGTCATAGATGGCAATCTGCGGGAGGCTCTGCTGGGCCAGGAAGGCGTTCAACTCCGCCCTGGTAAGCACCCGGTCACTGTTCACTCCATATATTGCGGCGCGTATCCTGTGGTCCCGTAAGATGCGGTTCAGGTTGGCCTTGGATGTCAGGGCCCGTGTCGGCGTGAACCCTGTATCCTTGACAATCCGGTCCACGAAGGCATCCATATCCTCCAGGATAGTGGGGTCCCCGCTCCCCCATGTCTTATCAGCCTTATGTGTGCTTGGGATTCCATAATCAATGCTTGCCTTGAAGCCATTCTCGTTGATGGACAGCTTACCTGTGGACAGGGCCTCCATCCTCAGGCACTCAACCCTGGTCTTCACGCCCGCCACCAGATTATCCACATCGTTGTAGATTCTGCGGACCATCTCTGCTTCCTCCTGGTCATTCCTTGGGCTCTCAAGGGCGATGATTTCCTTCTCATTCAGGCGGATTTTCCTCTTGATGAGGGCCAGGTCCTGCATGCTGTAATCAGCGCCTTCCCTGGACCCCAGCTCCGTCTCTGTGTCGAACGCATGGATATGGGCGGACACAGGGAGGTCGGATGCCCCCTTAATCATCTTGATTTCCATTGCCTCTGTCTTACGTTCCGGGAAAAGCACCTCACCCATGTAGGCCTCGGTCTGTCTCTCCTTCGTATAATCAATCAGTTCCTGTGGTGTTAATAATTCCTCTACTCTCGGCATGTCTTAATCCTCCTTATACTGTAGGTGTGGCGGCCTTGACCTTCAGGCTCCCGTCCACAAAAAATTTAATGAATGGCATCTTTTCCACCAACTGGTCTACGGCCTCCACCAGGTAATCCCCCTGCAGCCGCTCCGTGTTGACGGAACCGGCAATCATCAGGGCTCCTGCCTGCTGTCCGTATGTGACCTCAGTGGTTGCGAAAAGGATGCCAACGGGTTCCGTTGAGAATTTGTAAGTATAGGCCTCAGGGCCTCCGCTGCGTGTAACCTTTACCACCTTCCCATCCTTGTCCAACAGGCTGCCTGCCAGGACAAGCTTCTTCCCGTCCGAGTCCGCCGTCACCCCGGTGTCCAGTACCGTACAGGTAATGTTCTCATAATGCTCATTCCTCAGGAACTCCGGAGAATTATCGTACGTCTTCTTTACTAAATACATGTCATTTCCTCTCTTTCTCTATTTTGTTGCCCATGCATCCGCATAGGGGTTTTTTGAGGTTTCTTTGTTCAGGCTCTCCGCCACCGTCTTGGCCCAGCCGCCTCCCGATGTCTCACCGGCCTTCGGTTTATATCCGGGCTTTCCACTGCCCTGTCTGGAGACCGCAGGGGCAGAATCCTTAAACAGGAACGCCTTGCCTTCCTTCAGCGCCTTTACCTGCTCTTCAAGGCCAGTGACCTTCCCGTCGTCCCCCAGGAGCAGCTTGCTTCTATCAATAAGGCCGGACACAAGGTCAGCGTCATGGGCAGAGTCACCGATTGCAAGCTTGATGGCAGTGGTCAGCTTTAATTCTTTCATATCCGCCTCATATTTCTCTTTGGCGGCCTTATTCTCCGCCTGGAGGTCCGTAATCTGTTTCTGTAGCTCCTCGCTGCTGCCACTACCCTTCTTCAGTTCCTCCAGTTGTTTGTCCCTGGTCTTGATGTCTTTTTCCAGTTGGGCCTTTGTGGCGTTCAGGGCCTCATAGTCCGCTTTAGGAACGTAGCCCTCCAACTCCTTCTTTGATTCCTGTTCCGCCTTAGCCGCCAGTTCCTCGCTGATGCCCAGGGCGACAAATTCTTCTTTTTTCATGGTCTTTTCCTTTCTTTTCGGTATAAAAATAACACCCAGGATAATCCTGCGTGCTTATTCCTCAATTCTATCGATGCCATACTCTACTGCACACATGTGTTCAATCTTGCACCCTCTAAACTCATTCCATCCTGATACAAAATATGCAACATCAGCAGTGGCCAAATCCTTTATGCTTCTTGCTAAATATTCTAACGGCTTTGCATCCTTGGAGAAATCCGTATAGAAAGTGTCGATTACCTCCACTTCCTCTCCCAAATATTCTTTTGCTGACTGGATAGCTCTTTCTCTTTCAGAAAGAATCTGTTCGTCTGTCTTGTCTCTCATCGGCTGCGAAATAAATAACCTCTTCATTCTTTTCCTCTCTTTCCGTTGCGATATCGCAACAATAAAATACCACCGGCCATTACTGACTGGTGGTTATCTAATACCATAGAACCGTTTTTTCTTCTGGAGGATTTTCTGACTTAGAAAGCCTTGCAAGTTCATATCTGACATGCGCCGGAGCCATCATCCCGGCCCTGTCGTGTTCCACAACCTCACCATCAGACAGGCGCATCCTCATAAACCCCTTTGGTTCTCCGCCTTCCGGGTAATAATCCGCCGATATATCATCCTGGGTTTTTTTTATGTTTTTCAAGACTACCATAGTATTCCAACACCTCCTTGTTATAATCATATTTCTGTGATGACAGCTCATGGGCTTGCTGATGCGATATTCCTGGATTTCTTCTCTTGATTTCCACTTCCAGCAGCTCATGCTCAATCAGAGTCCTGTCATGCGGCTTAATGTCTTTCCCAATCATGAGCCTTTGCCAGCTCTGGGCAATTGCACAATCCGGGTCAAAGCGTCTCCGGACGCCCGTATCCGGATCGGTTAAGGATTCAGCCTCAAACAGATATTCCTTGATTTTCCGGATGTCTGTCTCACTCTTCCCTAAATTCCTGGCTATCTTCCCGGCATCCGTTGAGAAACCTCGTATCTCGGCATAATACATTTTCGCAAAGTCTTCTGCCTCTTTGCTGAACAGGTCTGTAATCCGGGTTCCTGACTTCATTATATCAGGTTCTATTCCCTTTTCAACAAAAATTTCCTTTCCCAG
>Ga0192240_10170_pt1 | contig 31195 bp, 29 predicted proteins | sample Koala_Koa27_H3_FD_131237 | JGI IMG/M metagenome (GOLD analysis project Ga0192240, IMG submission 131237) | Enriched cells from koala feces incubated with labeled cellulose particles, San Francisco Zoo, California, United States - Koala_Koa2-7_H3 ...
GGAGTATTTATTGTAGAAACCGACCCGAACGGAGGGGCGCATGAAGCCGGAATACGCAAAGGGGATATCGTGACCGAATTGGACGGAGTGAAAATAACGAGTTCCGCACAGATTCAGGAGCTCGTTGCACAACATCGTCCGGGCGATAACCTGAAAGTTTCCGTAAAAAGAGAGGGGAAAATGAAACATTTCGACGTGGTTCTGCGTAATAGAGCTGGAAGGACGGAAATAATCAAGGCGGACGATGTGAATCTGAATGTCGACCTGGGAGGTAAGTTCGAGGAAATCAACGACAAGATAAAGAAAGAATTGAAGATAGAACACGGTATCAGGGTGAAAAGCGTGACCGGAGGAATCCTGGAAAAGGCCGGAGTAAAACAGGGTTATATAATAACACATATCAACGATACCCCTATTCGTTCCGTGAGCGATTTATATAAGATAACGTCCGAAGTTCAGTCCATAGACGGAGTTTATCCCGACGGACGGTTCTCGAGATATGCCGCTATACGGTAGAATCGACCGGAAGCCACAGGCTGCTTCATTTGGTAATGGATTCTTTCGGATATGTTACGGCTGTTGACCGAAAAAGGCAGAATTTTTGAAAAAGAATTCATTACCAATGAAACCTTAAAATATTTATTACATATAATGAGACAATTAAAAATTACTAAATCCATCACAAACCGTGATAGTGCCTCTCTTGACAAATACTTGCAGGAGATAGGCAAGGAGGACCTCATTACGGTTGAGGAGGAAGTTGAATTAGCCCAGAGGATCAAGAAGGGCGACCAGGAAGCATTGGAAAAACTGACCCGTGCAAACCTGAGGTTCGTAGTGTCTGTTGCGAAACAGTATCAGAACCAGGGCCTGAGTCTGCCTGACCTTATCAACGAAGGCAATCTCGGTCTTATCAAGGCCGCAGAAAAATTCGATGAGACCCGTGGTTTCAAATTCATATCCTACGCAGTGTGGTGGATACGCCAGTCGATCCTTCAGGCTCTTGCGGAACAGTCGCGTATCGTTCGCCTTCCGCTGAACCAGGTAGGGTCGCTAAACAAAATTAACAAGGCATTCGCCAGGTTCGAACAGGAATACGAGCGTACGCCTTCTCCGGAAGAACTCGCGAAAGAACTCGATCTTCCCAAAGAAAAGATAGCGGAGACGCTCAGGGTGTCAGGACGCCATGTGTCTGTCGATGCTCCGTTCGCTGACGGAGAGGATAACAGCCTCCTCGACGTGCTTGTAAACAACGATTCGCCTAATGCGGACAGGGGGCTTATCAACGAATCCCTTTCGACAGAGGTAGAGCGTGCATTATCCACCCTTACCGACAGGGAGCGTGATATTATCAAGTACTTCTTCGGAATCGGATGCTCGGAAATGACGCTCGAGGAGATTGGCGAGAAATTCAATCTTACACGCGAACGTGTACGCCAGATTAAAGAAAAAGCTATCCGCCGTTTAAGGCACAGCACCAGAAGCAAATTGTTGAAATCGTATCTGGAATAATAAATTCAATTTTTTAATACAGATCATTTGATCCTATACTCCATAGGGCCGAATGGTCTGTTTTTATTTAGCCGTAAAATAAATCCATATTTTTTTGATTTACAAAGTGTGATTTTTTCCCGTTGTCTGCGAATAATAAGATAAACGATTATACAAAGTGGAAAGAGAACAATTTATAGGTATCATTCAGGAAAACAAGAATCTTATTTACAAGATTTGCCGGACCTATTGTTCGGGTCCGGAACTACGTAAGGATCTGGAGCAGGAAATAATTATGAATCTATGGAACTCGTTTGAAAAATTCGACGGACGCGTCAAGATCTCGACTTGGATGTACAGGGTTGCCCTAAATACTGCGATTAGTTTTTATCGCAGGGAAAAGAAACATCAGGAGAAAAAAAACTTCCATAGATACTAATATTCTGGTATATCCGGCAGAGTATGATTCCGAACATGAAGCGCATATTAAAATTCTATACCGTTTCATCGACCGACAGAACCAACTGGATAAAGCATTGATCCTTTTATATCTCGACAATATAAAATACAGCGAGATCGCTTCTATTCTCGGTATTTCCGAAACCAACGTCGCCACGAAGATCAGCCGTATAAAAAATAAATTAAGAGAACAAATCACGTCCGAAAAAATATAAAAAATATGGAAGCAAATGAATTAAAAGAACTGTGGTCGGATTATGACAGGAAAATATCCGAAAATCTCAGGTTGAACGAAGAAATCCTTATCAAATTAACACGGGATAAATCCAGGAGGGAAATGGGAAATATATTGAATTATGAATATTTTAACTTCATTGTTTTTGCGGTTTTTACCCCCCCTTGCCATATGGGGTACGGTACGTATTTCGGATAACATACTTTATGTGATTGCCGGAACTGTTTTTACGATTCTCAGCGTAATATTGTTGGGAATGTATCTCCGTAAGTACATCATCGTATCGAAAATGGATTTTTACAGAACTCCGGTACTCGAATTACAGAAAAAATTCCTGAAATACAAACAGTACCACAATCAAATTATAAAAACAGAAATTCTCACTATCCCTATACTTGTACTTTCCTTGTCGGCGATAACTTTAAAATCTGTTAAGAATGTGGATATTCTTTCCGTTCCGGCACAGAATTTAATTACTACTTATTCATTCGCATTAATCGTCGGTTATGGATTTTTGTTTTGGTTATATAAATCTTTCTATGGAAAACGGCTGAAAAATATAAACGACTTTATCGAAGAATTGAAAGAGTTCGAAGAAAAGTGATCATGTTTTTTTATTAGCCGGTTTAATTATATAATTTTGCCACGCAATATCAAGGGAACGCCGTGCGATTCGGCGACAGTTACCGCTGCTGTAAATTCCTTCCGGTATACGGACGGATGTGATAAAAGCCACTGGAAATATCCGGGAAGGCGTCGCAAACCGGGAATAAGTCAGAAGACCTGTATTGCAGATAGATTTTACAGCCTTCGGTGTAAAGGTCGGTAAACATAAATTGTCCCGCATTTATGTCGTTTACTGTAAGATCAGTTTAATTACAGTAAAATTTAACCGGCATGTTTAATTCAAAAACCTTATTTTTTTCTGCTTTAATAATTGTGCTGTCGTTCTCAGCTTGTAAGAAACATAGCGATGACGACGATGTTGTCGGACCCGGGATTCAACCGTATCCCGATTCCTCGAAATGGATATCTGAAATAATTGAATACCGTCCAGCACCCGGACAGTTTATTAATACCGCTTCAGGTACAATGACTGCCGCTAACTCTATTGTGGGTGGTGAAGGTCTCGTGTCTCTCGGAGGTTTTGGTGGGTATATAATTTTTAGATTCGACCATAGTGTTCAAAATATAGAAGGTTATGATTTTGCAATAAAAGGAAATGCTTTCGATGGCAGTTCCGAACCCGGAATCGTTATGGTGTCCTTCGATACCAACGGAAACGGTCTTCCGGATGACGAATGGTATGAGATTGCAGGGGAAAACCACGCGAACGCCGAGAAAGATTATACTATTATTTATAAAAAACCTTCACAGACCGACGAATCAGAAGATATTTTCTGGGAATCTACAGACGGAACAAATGGTTATATTTACACGGAGAACCTTGAAAGTTTTCATTCACAGAGCTTTTGGCCGTTATTTCTAAGCGGTGAAAATCTTATATTCAGTGGAACCTGTCTCGGTAATCTTGTTGAAGAACGCGAAAATGGGGATTATTATCTTGCTGCTGCCGGTAAAGGTTATGCGGATAATTTCTCGGAAGAATATACGTATGTCGTGAACGGGGACGAGGACACTTATCTCTCAAATAAGTTCGATATATCCGATGCCGTGGATGCTCTTGGACGTAAGGCAAATCTCAAGGCCATAGATTTTATCAAGGTGTATACCGGAGTGAATCAGCAGGCCGGCCATCTTGGAGAACTGTCGACGGAAATTCGCGGAGCCATATCTTTTACTGTTAAGAATTAGTTTTTTACGATACATTTAACGAAAAAGAAGAGATTATCTGAAAGATAATCTCTTCTTTTGTAAGACTCTTATTTTAACTTAACAGGTTGAATACCTTCTAAGGTAGGTGTTACTGGTAGTATTTCACCGTTAACTCCGAATTCCATTTTGTCAATGCATACTTCACGGTGATAACCGGCCGAGCGTCCCATGCTTACTCCCTTTGGACGATTGAATCTGTGGTAGACTATATACCATTCGTCCCTGCCCGGAATCTGAATTACCGAGTGATGCCCCGGACCATAAATTCCTTTTTCCGGAACTTTCGAAAGTATCAGATTATTTTCAGGTATATTTAATGGTCCCAGGGGAGAGTCCATCATAGCGTAGCGTACACGGTAATTTTCATCCCTGGTGTCATTCTCCGACCACATCATATAATATGTTCCGTTGCGGTAGATTACATAGGCTCCTTCGCGGAATGTGCGCGGAGTAAGTACCGTAACAGTCTCTTCTTTGATAGAAACCATATCGTCGTTAAGTTCGGCAGCTGCCAGATAACCGCTTCCCCAATAAAGATAATATTTGCCTGAAACAGGGTCCATAAATACATCCGGATCTATCTCCTGTATCTGGCGTCCGACAGCTTTAGGTGTTTCAGCTACCAATGGTTTGACTGAATCTACGAAGGGGCCCGTCGGATTATCGGCAACTGCCACGCCTACTTTCTTCTCTGCAGAGAAATAATAGTAATATTTATATCCAGAATCTGTTTTTTTCTCGATAATACACGGAGCCCATCCGTTCCTGTTCGCCCATGAAACATCTTTCGGAAGATCGAGCATTACTCCTTCGTCTGTCCATTCAACAAGATTATCCGAAGAGAATACTTTAAAATAATTTCCCGACCATTCATGATATCCATCGCTTGTCGGGTATAGATAGAATTTACCGGTTTTTTCCGAATAAAGTATTTCGGGATCCGCGTAATATCCTTCGATTACCGGATTATTGGCTATGTATGCCTCTACTGAATATGTTTTGGTACTGCCTTCCGGAGTAGAGATTGTGTATTTTACGGTGCCTTTTGTGAAATCCTGCGCTTTCGAAGGTGTTACGGTATAGCCCGGCATTATTATCGGTTCAGGATTGAATCTCTTAAGGTTTGTTCCGTATTTTACCGGGATTTTTATAGTGCCGTTGTCCTGATCTATTTCAAGGTTAATATTTTTTACATTCTCGGATCTGAAACCGTAAATAGTGGGCCTGCCGTTTATTCCCCATTTGTTTATAACCCTTTTAGCCTCTTCATCGGTAATTTGCATAACAGTGCCATGTCTTGGCCTGAAATCCATTTTTATCTCGTCGTCGATAACAGAGAAGTTTAGAAGATCGCGGCTCTTCGTGAACTGGAATTCCCTGTCCCTGTAAACATCATATAGTAATATCCATTCGTCTGAATTTATCAAAGGAAACACGCATGACCCTTCAACCGCTTTATCCGTAGGATTGAGGTATTTGTCCACCATTTCATAACCTGAAGTCAAATTATTGGAAACGGCTTTCATGATACCTTTCCTGGTTTCGCCTTCGGTTTTGAAGAAGAGATGATACTGCCCGTCTTTTTCAATGATATCCGCGTCTATGGATGACCTTTTGTTTGGATTCCCCAAAAGATATTTCGGTGCTTCTTCGAATCCTGTGAAATCAGAATTAGCGTACGCGTAATAGAATACAGCCGATGTTTTACCGTCTGTCATCGAAAAATAAACCATGTACTTCCCGGTTTCCCTGTCGTAAATGGTTTGTGGAGCCCATACATTACCCATATCTTTATATTCGGGATATAGAGACGGAATGTCGATTATAGAATGCGTCCAATTGATGAGGTCTTTAGATTTCATCAATATTAATGCGGTGTTCGGGGTCCACCCGTTTTCATTGGTGTTCATATCCGTTACTACCATGTAAAAAGTTTTGCCGTCGTTTCCTCGCAAAATATGCGGATCTCTAACACCTCCTGAGGAACTTATCTCTTCTGATGATATTATAGGCTCATTGCCGTTAAGAGCGAACCATTCATAACCGTCCGCACTGACAGCGAATCTTATCTGTTCTCCGTCGCCTCCGGAGAAATAAGAGAATAGATAAGCAGACATTTTATCGTTCTTCTTTGCCGTTCCCGAATGTATGAGAAATAACGATAAAAATATCGCGGCAAATAACTTAATCGTGTGTGTACCGGATCGTAGTTTCATCTTGTTTTAAGTTTTAGTTCAGTGAATATTACAAATATACAATTTTAAATTTTTTTAAAAATTTTTAGCCCGAAATTTGATATGAAATATCAAGGATGTTTCGTTGAATTTTTTTAAATTTACTTAAGTGGAGAATCCGCCTCCTGAAAAGGTATTTGTTAAATAAAAATTTTGTGTCATGGAAAGGGAAGAATTTGTAACCATAATGAAACTCTACTCCCCGCAGGAGGCAAATATGTATAAATCCATTCTGGAAACCAACGGAATAAGAGCATACCTTGCCGGTGATCTTATAACCGAGGTGTTCCCGATAGGCGGAGATATATTTATCGAACTTCAGGTCCCGGAAGAAGATGAAAGTAAAGCTAAGGCGATACTTGCTTCGGAATTCGATATGGACGAGTTCGAAGAAGGAATTAACAGCGAAACAAATGAATAAAAAGAATGTCTTTATTAACGTATTGATTGCGTCCTGTATATTGTTTTATATATCATGCGGACGCAGTACAGGTAATAGAACCGGTATCGACACTTCTGCCGATACCGTGTTCTATTTCTCCGGAATGTTCATGTATTTTGCCGATGCACCGGTACTTCGTGATTGTGCTACCGGTTTCACGTTGTCTGTCGCCATGGAGAGGGATTATCTGAGGGCGGAACGAGAATACAACTCTCTCGAACCTTATCAGGGTGAATATATATATGTAGAGTTTATGGGAAATGTATCGGAGAGTATTCTTGAAAACGGAGAAGGTCTGCCTTATACAGTGAAAATAGATTCTCTTATAGAATTCGACCGGGATAAAAATTGCGACTTCGAGAATCTTATTGCAGGAGTCTATGAAACCGACATGAATAAAATGAGGTCTAACCTCAGACTTACCGGTAATTACGAATTTATACATACCGTTTTCGATACGGGAAATGAAAGTAAAGCCGATATTTACACCGGACGATGGGGGCGTATATCCGACAAGGAATTGGTTCTGGTATATGAAATGCTCGATGGTGCGGAACATGCTGCAAAACAACATCTTACATTCGATCGTGTCAATGATGTTCTGTTGGGAATAGAGGAAGGCAGCACTGTTGTTTTTAAGAAAGTATATTTATAGTTATTCGTACGGGTAACAATTCCGGTAAGAAGGCGTTATAATCAAAATATTAACCTAAACGTTATGTTATGAAAAAGTTATTAACGGCATTAGTTGTAATTATTATGTCAGTATCTACAGGGTATTCGCAGGAAAAGAATTTTATCGACCAGAATTATATCAGTGTGAACGGTTACAACCAAATGAAGGTGATGCCGAACCGTATCTATATAAATTTTACGATTGATGAGAACGATACGAAGGGACGCACTTCCCTGGCTGACCTCGAAAAAAGAATGATTTCGGCATTGCAGGGCTTGGGTATAGATGTTGCGACACAGTTGACCGTAAAGGATTTGTCGAGCAGTTATAAAAAATACGTTCTTAAAAGACAGGATGTGAAACAGTCGAAAGAGTATGAGTTGGTCGTGTACGATGCTAAGAACGTTGCGGATGTATTTACTGCAATGGAAAGCATAGGATTGGCCAATGCCGGAATCTCACGGGCCGAGCATAGCGATATTTTAAATTACAAACTTGAATCTAAGGTGCAGGCTGTGCAGAACGCTCGAGAAAAAGCTCAGGCTCTTGCTCAGGCTCTCGGACAGGATATCGGTAAAGCGATATATATTCTCGACAACGAAAGAATGTACACGCCTTATACAAATACAGTAATGCTGAGGAGTACCGCTTCATTCGATATGGCGGTGGAGGACTCGATGCCGCAGATCGAATTTCAGGATATTACTTTGGATTCGAATGTTACAGTTTATTTTGAATTGAAATAATTATAAAAATTTAACTAAAAAATTTGGATAATAATATTTTGTCCCTATATTTGCACCTCGAAAAGTAGCACGAGTCAGGGCAAAACGGCCCATTCGTCTATCGGTTAGGACGCAAGATTTTCATTCTTGAAAGAGGGGTTCGACTCCCCTATGGGCTACGAAAAAAAGGAGACTTATTTAAGTCTCCTTTTAATTTTAATAAGCGTCGTTGAATACTTCGAAATAAGCCGTCGGATGTTTGCATATGGGACATATCCCAGGGGGGTGGGTAAATTCGCAATGGTACCCGCATTTAATACATTCCCATAATATTTTTTCTTCCTTATTGAATATCCGGTCTTTCTTTAACAGATCGAAAAGCTCGGTATAACGGTTCTCGTGGTGTTTTTCGACTTCCACTATTAAATTGAATGTTCGCGATATCTCGTCGAACCCCTCTTCCTTTGCAACCTGTGCGAAATAAGGGTAAATATTGAACCATTCGTCGTATTCGCTCTCAGCTGCATGCTTGAGATTGTCAAGGGTACTGCCGATTATTCCTGCCGGATAGGCTGCAGTGATCTCCAGAAGGGCGTTGCGTTCCAGATATTTGAAGAAAATTTTACTGTGCTCCTCCTCGTTTATAGCTGTCTTGGCGAAATATTTTGCAATCTCTTCATATCCCTCCTTCTTTGCCTGTTTTGCGAAAAAAGTATAACGACCTCTTGCCTGTGATTCACCGGCAAAGGCCTTCAATAAATTTTGTTCCGTCATGGAACATGTAAGATCTGGGTTCATATATTTGGTTTTACGGTTTATTTCCCGTTATGAACCGCAAATTAAGAGCCATACGGCATAAGGCGGATAAAATGCGTTTTTTAGGAATATAAAAAAGATTAACTTTGCGAATTAAGTCGGAAAAAGATTAAGACCATGGAATATAACTTTAAGGGAATCGAGAATAAATGGCAGAATAAATGGCAGGAAGACAAGGTTTATAAAACTGTAATCGATCCCTCCAAACCGAAATTTTATGTTCTGGATATGTTCCCTTATCCTTCGGGAGCCGGGCTTCACGTGGGACATCCTTTAGGGTATATAGCATCCGATATATACAGCCGTTATAAAAGACTGAAGGGATTTAATGTTCTTCACACTATGGGATACGATGCCTTTGGACTTCCTGCGGAACAGTATGCTATACAGACCGGCCAGCATCCAGCGGTTACGACCGAAGAAAATATTACGCGTTATCGTGAACAGCTTGATAAGATCGGATTCTCGTTCGACTGGGATCGTGAAATAAGAACCTGTGATCCAGAGTATTATAAATGGACGCAGTGGGCCTTCATTCAAATGTATAACCATTATTACGATACAGTTGTTAACAAGGCTCAGCCGATTGAACAACTTATCGAAAGTTTCGAAAATTCGGGAACAGCAGGCATAAATGCTTCATGTACTAAAACTCTGTCTTTCACTGCGCAAGAGTGGAGAGCAATGGATGAACAGGCGAAAGAAAATGTACTTCAGAATTATCGTCTGGCTTACCGTGCGGATACTATGGTTAACTGGTGTGCCGAGTTAGGGACAGTTCTGGCTAATGATGAAGTTAAGGACGGATTGTCCGAAAGGGGAGGGTTCCCTGTGGTTCAAAAGAAAATGAAGCAGTGGCTTCTTCGTGTTTCAGCTTACGGACAAAGGCTTCTTGACGGATTGGATACGGTCGAGTGGAGTGAATCCCTTAAAGAAATTCAGAAGAACTGGATCGGACGTTCGGAAGGGGCGCAGATATTTTTCGATATAAAGGGATATGACGAACAACTCGAAATATTCACTACCCGTGCGGATACTATCTTCGGAGCCACATTTATGGTTCTTGCTCCGGAACATCCGGTAATCGAAAAAATTGTCACGGACGAGTACAGGCTACAGGTTGAAAATTATCTTGACGAAACCAAGAAGCGTTCGGAACGGGAAAGGATGACCGAAACTAAACGTGTGAGCGGACAGTTTACCGGTGCTTATGCGGTAAATCCTTTCAACGGTGCGCAGATTCCGATTTATACGAGCGATTATGTATTGTATGGATACGGTACAGGAGCTATTATGGCGGTTCCTGCACATGACAGCCGCGATTATGCGTTTGCAAAACATTTTAATCTCCCTATAATTCCTGTCGTAGAGGGAGGGGATATCTCCGAGAATTCATACGATGCGAAGAGTGGAAAGATGATAAATTCCGAGTTCCTTAACGGAATGGATGTAAAAGAGGCTATCCCGAAAATGTTCGAAAAGATAGAAGAAAAGGGGATAGGAAAAAAGCAGGTAAATTACAGGTTGAGGGATGCTATCTTCAGCCGACAGAGGTATTGGGGAGAGCCGTTCCCGGTCTATTATAAAGACGGGATTCCCCGGATGATCGACGAACGGTCGCTTCCGCTGGAGCTTCCCGCTATTCAGGATTACGGTCCGACGGAAGAAGGAGAGCCGCCTTTGGCGCGTGCGAAGGAGTGGAGGACGGTCGATGGTTATGAGTATGAGAAAAGTACTATGCCCGGATTCGCCGGTTCTTCCGCATATTATCTTCGTTATATGGATCCGTGCAACAATAAAGAACTCGTCTCAAAGGAAGCGAATGAATATTGGAGAAACGTGGATCTATACGTGGGCGGTATCGAGCATGCCACAGGTCACCTTATGTATTCGCGTTACTGGAATAAATTCCTTTACGACATAGGGTACGTGTGTGAAGAAGAACCTTTCAAAAAACTTGTTAACCAGGGAATGATCCAGGGGCGTTCGAATTTTGTTTACCGTGTCAAGGGGACCAACAAATTCGTCTCTCTAGGGCTTAAGGATCAGTACGATACCCAGGAAATACATGTGGACGTCAACATAGTGAAAAACGATATCCTCGATACCGAGGCGTTCCGTAAATGGAGACCGGACTTCTCTAATGCCGAATTCGTTCTGGAAGACGGAAAATATATCTGCGGATGGGCGGTCGAAAAAATGTCGAAATCTATGTTCAACGTAGTTAATCCCGATTATATAGTGGATAATTACGGAGCGGATACTCTGAGAATGTATGAAATGTTTCTTGGGCCTCTCGAACAGGCCAAGCCATGGGACACTAACGGCATCGATGGAGTTTATAAATTTTTAAGAAGATACTGGAGGCTCTTCTTCGACAGGGAAGGTAACTTCGTAGTGTCGGAAGATCAACCGGATGAAAAAGAACTGAAAACCCTCCATAAAACAATAAAGAAAATTTCTGAAGATATCGAGAACTTCTCGTTCAATACCTCCGTAAGCGCGTTTATGGTATGTGTAAATGAACTTACTGAACAGAAATGCAATAAGAGGGCGATTATCGAACCGTTGACCATACTTCTCTCTCCATTTGCCCCGCATATTACCGAAGAGATATGGGCATTATTTGGACATAATGATTCCATCGTATATTCCGGTTTCCCTGTTTACGATGGAAAATTTCTGGTTGAAAGCACGGTGGAATATCCTGTTTCCTTTAACGGAAAGGTGAGGTTTAAAATGCCTCTGCCTGCCGGAATGGGAACGGACGAGATAAAAGAAAAGGTACTTCAGAATCCGTCCGCGGGAAAATATCTTGAAGGAAAAGAACCTAAGAAGATCATTGTGGTTCCGGGAAAAATTATAAACGTTGTAATATAATTTATGATTTAGAATAAAATAAGAAAGGAGGGCGATGCCCTCCTTTTATTTTATATCTGTTATTATTTTTTCAAACTGAAAGAATAGTAGCAAACTCTTTCGTATTTTTCTCCCGGTCTCAATACTGCCGACGGGAAGTTTTCATGGTTAGGAGCATCAGGGAAATTCTGGGTTTCGAGACTGAATGCAGAGCGGAAGCCATGTGTTCCGTTACCGTCTTTTGTCCTGTCGGTACCGTTGATGAAGTTACCGCCATAGAATTGTATTCCCGGTTCGTCTGTGTATACTGTCATGTAGATACCGCTCTCAGGAGAATACACTTCTGCTGCCATCTTGATACCTTCTTCCTGATCCAGAACCCAGTTGTGATCGTAACCGCCTGCTATTATAAGCGGTTCATAATCCTCTTTAACACGTTCTCCGATAGCATGGAATTCTGTAAAGTCCATAGGTGTCTCGAATACCGACCAAATTTCTCCGGTAGGAATAAGCGTCGAATCGGTAGGTGTGAAATTAGATGCGTATATTTTAAGCATATGGTCGTTGATAGTCGGCTTCCCGGCACCGCTGAGATTGAAATATGAATGGTGGGATAAGTTTACTATAGTCGCTTTATCCGTTTCAGCTTCGTAAGTTACACGAAGAGTATTGTCGTCGTCTAAAATGTAATTCAGGGTAACGTTCAAATTGCCCGGATATCCCTCTTCGCCGTCAACCGAAAGATAAGTAAGCTTTACAGTGTTGTCCGATACTTGCTCGGCATTCCATACTACGTGGAAAAATCCGTTCGTACCTCCGTGCAAATGGTTCTTACCGTCATTTATATCCACTTGATATTCTTCGCCGTCGATTGTAAATTTACCGTCTGCTATACGGTTCGCATAACGTCCCACGGTTGCACCGTAAAATTTTTCGAATGCGTTGAGGTAGCCGTCGATGGTATTCTGTCCCTGAACAACGTCTATGAAATTGCCGTTCTTGTCAGGTACCCATAAGCTGACTACACGTGCGCCGTAGTTTGTTATCTGCGCCGTAAGTCCGTTGCTGTTTTTAATAGTCAGAAGTTCGATCTCTTTGCCGTTAATGTTCTTCTGGAAATTTTCAGCAGGGATGATAGCGATTCCGGTTTCTTTCTTCTCTTCGCTTCCGCAAGCTACGACAAGAAGTACTGTAAGCGCTAAAGTAAGGGTCTTAAGTTTTTTCATATCAGAACTTTTTAGTTATTATTTTTTAGTCGACGCCGGTAATTCAATGTCTTTGCCGAATTGATATACCGGTAGTATTTCGTTAGCATATAAATTGTTTCCTTCTTTCACTGTACACTGTGCGTATTCTGGGATGCGGAATATTTTGTTGTCCTTGGAATCGCGTCCGGTTTTAATGACACCTTCGCCTTTAACGGTTATTTCCAATGTTACCGGCCTGCCGCTGAGATCGGTATCCGGAACAAGTCCCTTGGCTTCAGTGAAACGGCATAATATTGTTGCCGGATGACCTTTTTCAGGAGCCACCGTATAGGTTTTAGTTATCTCTTCCGTTATGGTTTTGCCAAGAAACAGAGCGAGATACTCTTCTTCCATACGCTGCATTTCATCTAGAGCATCCTTAATTCCTGCTCCGAATACATTTTCTCCAGCTTCGCCGGTTACGAGGTCGAACCTTCTTTTACGTATCGTAAATATTCTGTCTGCCGCCATCGATGCCATATCTTCCAGGCTATAATCTACGGTAGAATATTTATCAGGGCCTATATCGAGGAATCCGTATGCATCGTATGTATGTGATTTGACATAGGGAGTATTTTCTGTATTTTTAGTTATATCTGTTCCCGCTGTCGGTAAAGAGATTTTATTCCCGGCATCTCCGGAATATAACACGGAAAAATCCGGTTCCTCATAAGAAGAGATATATGCTTCTTTTATCGAGTAAATTTCCCTGTTCGAGAGTGGAGCTGCAACGCCGAGATACTTCTGGGCAAAACGGGCATACGGTCCGCTTTTAACTGTTTCTTTCTGTTGAGTTATGGTTACGTTGAAAACCGTTCGCGGCAATACGTAGCCTTCGAAATACGAATTTTCCTGATTATTCTGTCCGTAAGCATCAGGAAAAACAGAAAGTAAAACTATTAAAATTAAAAATAATGGTCTGATTGAATTCATGACGTTAAATTTTAGCACCGATAAAGTTATATTTTAATTTTGTTTTTAACAATTTTTACTAAAAAGATGTGAACTGCTATTTATGTAGGAGCGTTTTTGCCTGCTCTACCGCTGTATTAGTAATATCGCTTCCGCTAAGCATTTTAGCAATTTCCAGAACCCTTTCGTCCTTAGATAATTTTTTTATGCATGTATTGGTCGCATTTTCAGAATCTTCTTTGTAAACCGAAAAATGTGCCTCTCCTTTAGAGGCCACCTGTGGTAAATGGGTTATGTTCAATACCTGCATATAACCGGCGAGATTTTCGATTATTTCGCCCATCTTATCTGCTGTTTCACCGGATATTCCCGTGTCGATCTCGTCGAAGATAACCGTAGGTAATTTCCTGTGTTTAGCGACTATCGATTTAATACAAAGCATGATTCTGGACATTTCTCCGCCCGACGCTATTTTTTCGACATCTCCCGCCGGGATATTTTTATTGGAAGTGAACAGATAACGGACGTTGTCATAACCGGTGGAAGTAAGACCCTCCGTTTTTTCTACGGCAACATGGAAGCGTATATTCGGCATCCCGAGTCCCGATGCTGTCGTTACGACATAATTTCCAGTTACTTCCGCTGCTTTTTTCCTGTTGCGGCTGATCTGTTCGGCGAGAGAGTTGCAGCTGGTATTTAATCCCGATATGATCCCTTTCAGGCGTATTATCTCTTCTTCCGGTTCGAGGGTAAGAGCCAGTTTTTTTTCGAGATTTTGTTTAAGTTCGATAAGTTCATTTATTCCGCTGACCTTATATTTCTGTATCAGTGAATTAAGCACGTCGAGACGTTGAATTGATTTTTCCAGTTTTTCCGGATCTGAATCTACCGATTCTTCCAAAGTGAACAGCTCCTGGCTTATATCTTTCAATTCATAACGAGTGCTCTTTATACGCTCGGAAAGTTCTTTTGCCGATGGAAAGAACTCTTGGATACGACTCAGAATCGTATCGATTTGTTTGAGAAAAGTCAGTATACCGGCTTCATCGTTTGATAAAAGTGTGTCCGAATTAATCAGGGCTTCTTTTATTTCCGAAGCATTTGAAAGGATCGAAATATTTTTTTCCAATTCATCGTACTCGGATTCTTTCAGGTTTAAGTTCTTTAATTCCTCATATTGATATTTAAGGAATTCGAATTCCCTTTCTGAATTTTTAAGATTCTCCTCGAATTTCTCCAGGTTTTTTTCCGCCTTGCGCAGTTCTCTGTATAATTTTCCGTATTTTTCCAGAAGCCCAGAGTTTCCCGCAATGGTGTCCACGACACTTCTTCTGAATTCCGGATTCTGTAGCAGAAGGGTCTGGTGCTGTGAATGAATATCGATCAGCTCCGCACCAATGGCCTTGAGATCCGATACCGTTACCGGAACATCATTTATAAAATTCCTTATTCTACCGTTAGGGGAGATAACGCGTCTTATAATTGTTTCCTCGTCATACTCCACTTCATTTTGGGCGAATACATTTTTTATGTCGTTTCCCTCGAGCCGGAACTCCAGCTCTATTATACATGGTTTATTCTCGTCGCGCATTATACGGGAACTTCCCTTCTCACCCAGAGCCAGCGAGAGGGCCCCTAAAATGAGGGACTTACCCGCACCGGTTTCTCCGGTTATGATATTAAGCCCGTTTTCGAACCGCACTTCGAGGCTGTCGATCAAGGCATAATTCTGTATCATTATACTGCGCAGCATAATGTTATAGATTTATGAGTTAAGAAGATTTCGTTCTACTGCATCGGCAATATCCTTTGAAAGATTCTTTTTCGTATTCAGGGGATATTCCACACTCGTACCGTCACGGTATATGATCTTGATTTTGTTAGTATCATGTCCGAATCCGGCGCCTTCGTCATTGAGGGAATTCAAGACTATAAAATCGAGATTTTTCTCTTTTAGTTTTTTTAAGGCATTGGTCTCTTCGTCATTTGTCTCGAGAGCGAATCCTACCAGCAGCTGGTTGTTCTTCATTTTGCCTAATTCTGCCGCTATATCTTTGGTGCGTTTCAGAGAAAGGCTCCATTCGTTTTCGTTTTTCTTTATCTTGGAGTTGCTTATTGCCGTCGGAGTATAATCCGCCACCGCCGCGCACATAACAGCTGCGTCCGTTTTCGAAAATTCATTTACGGATGCTACGTACATTTTTTCTGCTGAAACCGCATCGACGATCTTTATGCGTCCGTTTTTAACCGGAACCGAAGTGCTTGCTTTGATAAGAGTCACATCAGCTCCTCTGTCTGCGAGTTCTTCCGCTAAAGCAATGCCCATCTTCCCGGAGGAATAATTCGAAATGTATCTTACCGGATCGATGGGTTCTATAGTTCCGCCTGCTGTAACCATGATTTTTTTACCTTCCAGCGTAAATTTACTGCTGAAATATTTTTTTAAATATTCAACTATGGTGGCAGGTTCAGCCATTCGTCCTTTGCCAATGAGTCCGCTTGCCAACTCTCCGCTTTCAGGTTCTATTATATGGTTGCCATAGGAAATAAGTCTGGAAATATTGTTTTGCGTTGTTGGGTGCGCGAACATATCCAGATCCATTGCAGGCGATACGAATACGGGACATTTGGCTGAAAGATATGTCGTAAGCAAAAGGTTGTCCGCTATTCCTCCTGCCATTTTGCCGATAGTGTTCGCGGTAGCAGGAGCAATAAGGTAAGCATCCGCCCATTCGCCGAGAGAAACATGACTGTTCCATTCCCCGTTCTCCGGATTGAAAAAGTCCACGAGAATAGGGTTCTTCGACAGGGTCGCCATTGTCAACGGAGTAATAAACTGCTTTGCGAGAGGAGTCATTATTACCTTGACATTGGCTTTTTCACAGGTAAGCAATCTAACCAATATAGCAGCCTTGTAAGCTGCTATACTACCTGTAATTCCCACGACTATATTTTTGCCGTTAAGAACTTCCATCTGGATAATTTATTTAAATTATTCTTCGGATTTATTTCTGTAATAAATATTTCCTTCGAGAAATTCTTCAGTAGCGATCAAGGCCGCTTTAGGCATTTTTTCGTAATATTTCGATATTTCGATCTGCTCCCTGTTTTCGAAGGTTTCCTCCAGAGTGTCGCTTGATGAAGAGAATTCAGCCAGTTTGCGTGTGAGTTCCTGCTTGATCTCGGCATTTATCTGGTTTGCTCTTTTGGCAATGATAACAACCGATTCATAAATATTTCCGGTCGGATTGTCAAGATCCGAAATTTTGCGTGTTACCGTATTAGTAGGGACGTTTTTTTTGATTTCCATTTCCGGTATAATTGTTTTTATTCGTTATTTTCGTCTTCAGATGTTTCTATTCCCGATATGCCGATTTTTTTTACTACGGAAGTATACATTTTTCGTGCATCTTCCATATATTTTGATTCGGGAAACTCGTAAATAAGGTTGTAATAAGAGTCTATCATATCGAGGTATCTCGATCTTTGCAGAGATTCGATACTGTTTTCAGCATAAAGATAGTTGGATTTTAATATCAAATATAGTATTTCCTCCCGGTGATTAGTGTCCGGATAATCCGCCAAGGCCACTTTGAGGGCATGAACAGCCGATTTATAATATTCTATATCATAGTATACTTTAGCATTCAGCAACTCTTTATCATATAATTTCTGGGTAAGCTCTATAATATACTCGTTGCATTCCTCTCTCTTTATAGAGTTCGGATACCTTGCCAGATATTCGCTGAAAGATAATATTGCCATTCTTGTTCTTGTTTGATCCCTCGATGGTCTGGGAGACGAATAGTAATAACTCATTGCTATCAGGTATTCCGATTCTTCAAGAAAAGGACTCCTCGGGAAATTGCGCCTGAATTCATTGAAAAGCTCGCTGCTGACATAATAATCACCTTTGCGGAAATAACTAACGCCCGTATAGAAGCTTATGGTATCTTCCCTGACGGATGTCCTATAATACGGCGCGATGGAATTAAATAAGTTTATAGCCCTTTCATTTTTCTTCTGGGCATAATAATCCAGCGCGAGTTGATACTTCTGTTCGTTGTCTGGTCCGTTTAGAACCTTACTGTAGGTGCCGCAGGATACGACAAACAGCGATAATATCGCCGGAATCAGTAGATCTTTTATTTTCATCCGTTTAATCATAAATTGATAATAGATTCATTTTTCCCGGATACCTGCAATCCGGTAGGGTCCGTATCCAAAAGCACTCCGTCAACCCGTATAATTTCAGGCATGGACGAATAACCGGGCAAAGTTACACGTTTTTAACGAATAGAAAAAAAATATATTATAAATTTTCACTGCTAAAAATAAAATTATACTTTTGTAACCTTAAGAATGGCTGTCAGCCGCTAACCTTAACTTTAAATAGTATTCAGCTGTGGACATATTTGAAAGAATAAAGAAAAATTCAGGCGGTCCGATCGGTAAGTACCAGAGACAGAGCCACGGATATTTTACATTCCCTAAACTCGAAGGGGAGATAGGGCCGAGAATGAACTTTCGCGGACGCGAAGTTCTTAACTGGAGCCTTAACAATTATCTCGGACTTGCGAATCATCCTGAGGTAAGAAAAGCAGATGCCGAAGGCGCTGCGAAGTTCGGAATGGCTGCACCAATGGGTGCGCGTATGATGAGCGGACAAACCGTATGGCACGAAGAACTCGAAAGGAAGCTTGCCGCTTTTGTTAAAAAAGAAGACGCGTTTCTTTTGAATTTCGGATATCAGGGGATGATTTCCGTTATAGATACGATTCTTAGCAGACATGATGTCGTAGTGTATGATTCCGAGTCTCATGCATGTATAATCGATGGTCTTCGTATGCATACGGGTAAACGTTTCGTGTTCGCGCACAACGATATGGATAGTTTTAAAGCCCAGCTCGATCATGCTACCAAAGTTGCGGAACAGACTAACGGCGGTATCCTCGTTATTACTGAAGGAGTATTCGGTATGAAAGGTGACCTCGGTAAACTCGATGAAATCGTAAAATTCAAAAAAGTTTATAACTTCAGGCTTCTTGTAGACGATGCCCACGGATTCGGGACAATGGGTAAAACCGGTGCCGGTGTAGCGGAACACTTCGAAGTGGAGGATCAGGTTGATCTTCATTTCTCTACATTCGCTAAATCCATGGCGGGAATCGGTGGTTTTATTGCAGGAGAACCTGACATAATAAATTTCCTTCGTTACAATATGCGTTCGCAGACTTATGCGAAATCACTGCCTATGCCTATGGTTATAGGTGAGTTGAAACGTCTCGAGATTATTCAGACTCAACCTGAACTGAGGGAAAAACTCTGGACGATCGTAAATGCGCTTCAGAACGGATTCCGCGAGAACGGATTCGATATAGGATGCACGCTGTCTCCTGTTACCCCGGTTTACATGAAAGGCGGAGTGGAGGAAGCGACCAATCTTGTCGTGGACCTCAGAGAGAACTATAATCTGTTCTGTTCTGTTGTGGTGTATCCTGTTATCCCTAAAGGAGAGATTATTCTTCGTATTATTCCGACGGCAGTACATACCCTCGAAGATGTTAAATACACTCTCGATTGTTTTGCAAAATGCCGCGGCAAGCTCGAAGCTGGTGACTACCAGAAACCGATGCCTTCAATGGCTGAATAAATAAATGGGGACCGTTCCAGCAGACGGTCTTTGTTATGGCCTCGTAGTTCAATGGATAGAACGTCAGATTCCGGTTCTGATGATATGGGTTCGATTCCCGTCGAGGTCACCAAATGCCTAATAATTATTTTACATTTAAAGAATTTACCGTATCGCAGGATCGTTCTGCGATGAAAGTCGGAACCGACGGTGTTCTTTTAGGTGCGTGGGCTACTGTCGGTAATTTTCCTGATATTCTGGATGTAGGGACAGGAACCGGTCTGATAGCCCTTATGATGGCTCAGAGAAATCCGTATTCATTTGTTGATGCTGTCGAACCTGATAACGGTTCTTATGTACAGGCTGTGGAAAATTTCATGGCTTCGAATTGGTCGGAGAGGTTGAAAGTTTACAACAAATCCGTTCAGGAATATGCTGAAAGTACAGATAAAAATTATGATCTTATCATCTCCAATTCCCCGTTTTTTATAAATTCACTTAAATCACCGGAAACTTCACGCACTCATGCGAGGCATACGGATTCTCTTCCGCAGAAGGAACTTATTCTCTCCGTCAAAAAATTACTGAAAGATAACGGTATTTTTTCTGTGATATATCCTTACGAAGAAGGCATAAAATTTCTGGACGAATGCACAATGCAAAATTTTTTTTGTATAAGGAGGACGGATGTTTATCCGCTTATAGACGGTCCTGTTAAGCGTCTGCTCTTGGAGTTCTCACAGAATGAAATGGCATGCAATTATGATAAACTGGTTGTCGGATATACAGGACGGAATAACTTTACGGAAGAATATAAAAATCTTACCTCGGAGTTTTATTTAAAGTTCTGATTTGTTCATCGATGTAACCAGCATCGTGCCGTCTATAATTTCTTTAGAAATCAATCTTCCGGGAATATCCGGAGCTTTTATTCCATAAGGTTGTATGTTTTTAGTTCCGTTGAGTTCTTTAACGCTTGACTGCGATATGAAAATTTTAGCCTCGTCCCATAATCCCGCGGAAATGAGAGAGCTGAAAAGTTCTGCTCCTCCTTCTACGAATAACGACTGTATTCCCCTCGTATATAGATATTCTGGAATTTCACAAATATCGTCCGGTCGATTCAATCCAATTATCTGTTTGTTCCTGAAAATCTTCCCTGTACGGTTTAGATTTTCGCTAAGAGTGAAAATTATTGTTTCCGCTTCGCCGCTGAATATATTATAATCGTCTGTTAAGCGCAGATTTCTGTCGATCACGATTCTGACAGCGTTCTGACCAAACCATTCTCTTACTGTTAAGGACGGATTATCCCGGATAATAGTATTCGTTCCAGTCATTATTGCCTGATGCGTACTTCTCATGCGATGCACAAGTATTTTACACGCCTGTCCGGTCATCCATGTGGCAGGAGTCGATGCATCCCTGTTATTGTCGAGGTATCCGTCGATCGTCTGAGCCCATTTAAGAGTAATATATGGTCTCTTTTTCGAATGATAAGTAATGAATTTACGGTTGAGTGCTTTGCATTTTTCTTCGAGAATTCCTACGGTGACATTAATTCCCGCATCCCTTAACTTCCGGATTCCTTCCCCGCAGACTCTGCCGAACGGATCGACCATTCCGATCACCACCTTCGGTATTTTGTATTCGATTATCATATCCGCGCATGGCGGTGTTCTGCCCCAATGACTGCATGGCTCTAAGTTGACGTACAGGGTGCTTTGACGCAGCATTTCTTTTTCTTTTACCGAATTAACCGCATTGACCTCTGCGTGGGCTTCACCGCATTTTTTGTGATATCCTTCTCCAATGATCCTATCGTTGAAGACAATGACCGACCCGACCATTGGATTTGGGGCCGCGTATCCTTCGCCGAGTGAAGCGAGTTCCAGACATCTCTGCATGTATAATTCATCCTTCATAAATCTGTACGATTGAGCTGCAAAGATAGCAATTACATTTATTTGTAATATAATCGGTTTTTCTGTTCCTTTGTATTAAAATCACGATTCAATGAAAAAGGGCATTATCGAAATCGAAGGCATGGAATTTTATGCCTATCATGGCTGTTACGATACGGAACAGATCGTTGGGAATGAATTTACCGTTGATCTTAAGATTGAGGCGGATATTACCGTCGCCGCTGAAACGGATGACATCTATACGACGATAAATTATCTGGAAGTCTATAATACCGTCGCTGAGCAGATGGGAATCAAGTCGCGGATACTGGAAAATGTCGCTTCTAGAATCGTGGATTCGATTTACGAAAGATTCCCGGGTGTGGAGAGTGTGACCGTAAAAGTCTCGAAAAAATATCCGCCTTTAGGAGGAAAAGTCCGAAAGACGAGCGTTACGCTGTCTTGTTAATAACTTTTTCGATATGTCGCTCACAATATCCCTGGGAATGGAGATAAGTGTTTAAGGCTCTGATAATCACAGGTATTTATAATGTTGATAACTTTACCGGATTTTTATGGCAATTGCACGAAAAATGTAATAAAATTGTACGTGAATATAGAATTATAAATTCCCCAACTGATATAAGTAAATTAAACATGTCTGCTAAAACAACATCCGAAACGAACGCAAAAGAAGACCTCGTGGAATACTCATACTCTGAAGCGGTAGAAGAAGCGAGAAAATATTTCAAAGGCGACGAACTTGCCGGTACCGTATGGGTAAGTAAATATGCTCTTAAGAATTCGATGGGTAAGATATATGAGAAATCCCCTGACCAAATGCATTGGCGTATTGCCAGCGAGCTTGCCCGTATTGAAAATAAATATCCTAATCCTATGGAGTCCGTTGAAATATATAGCCTACTCCGGGATTTTAAATATATTATACCGCAGGGCGGACCGATGACGGGAATCGGTAATAACCTTCAAATCGCTTCGTTGTCAAACTGTTTTGTCATCGGTCATAAAAATCCCGCGGATTCTTACGGCGGTATTATAAGAATAGACGAAGAGCAGGTGCAGCTCATGAAGCGCCGCGGAGGCGTAGGGCACGATCTCTCACACATTCGTCCGACCGGAAGCCCAGTGCTGAACAGCGCGCTGACATCTACAGGTATCGTGCCCTTTATGGAGCGGTATTCTAATTCTACTCGCGAAGTCGCACAGGACGGGCGCCGCGGAGCATTGATGCTGTCGCTGTCCATTAAACATCCCGATGCAGAGAATTTTATAGATGCTAAAGTCGAAACGGGAAAAGTTACTGGTGCCAACGTCTCTGTGAAGATCGACGATGAATTTATGAAAGCTGTAACGAGCGGTAAAAAATATACACAGAAATTCCCCATAGATTCGGATGATCCGACCTATACGAAGCAGATCGACGCACGTTCTTTGTGGAATAAAATAGTACATAACGCATGGAAGTCCGCGGAACCAGGAATTCTTTTCTGGGATACCATTATCCGCGAGTCTGTACCGGATTGTTATGCTGCGGAAGGGTTCCGTACCGTATCCACTAATCCGTGCGGTGAGATTCCGCTATGTCCCTATGACAGCTGTCGTCTTCTCGCTATGAACCTGTACGGTTATGTGGAAGAGCCGTTCACTCCGAACGCGAGGTTTAATATGGATAAGTTCCGTAACCACGTCGGTAAGGCGATGAGAATGATGGACGATATAATTGATCTCGAACTGGAAAAAATAGATGCTATCGTGAAGAAAATCTCTTCCGATCCGGAAGATAACGATATACGCTTCGTAGAACTGAACCTGTGGAAAAAGATCCGCGAAAAAGCTCTCCAGGGAAGGCGTACCGGACTCGGTATAACTGCCGAAGGGGATATGCTGGCTGCTCTCGGTTATAAGTACGGTTCGGAGGAAGCCACTGAATTTGCCGTGGAGATTCAAAAAACGCTCGCTATCGAGGCATACAGGGCATCTGTGGAACTTGCTAAGGAGCGCGGAGCATTTGAAATTTATAATGCGGAAAAAGAAGTAGGCAACCCTATGATAGAGCGTATAAAAGAGGCCGATCCCGCGTTATACGAGGACATGGTTAAAAACGGAAGACGTAATATCGCGATGCTTACCATAGCTCCTACCGGAACGACCAGTCTTATGTCGCAGACCACTTCGGGTATAGAGCCGGTCTTCCTGCCTGTTTATAAACGGCGGAGAAAGGTGAATCCGAATGACAAGGATGTGAAAATAACGTTTGTCGACGAGGTTGGCGATTCCTGGGAAGAATACAATGTGTTCCACCATAAGTTCGTGGTATGGCTCGAAGTCAATGGCTATACGAAGGAACAGATAGACAGCCTTACCGACGAGGAAATGGATGAACTCGTCAAAAAGTCTCCTTATTATGAAGCGACGTCTAACGATATCGACTGGGTCAGCAAGGTGAAAATGCAGGGAGCAATTCAGAAATGGGTTGACCATTCCATATCCGTGACAGTGAATTTACCTAACAACGTCTCCGAAAAACTCGTTGCGAAAGTTTATCAGACTGCATGGGAGTGCGGATGTAAAGGAGTTACTGTTTATCGTGACGGATCGCGTGCAGGTGTTCTCGTGGCAAAAGATAAAAAAGACGGCGATAATGAATATAAACCGCCTTTGAAAAGACCGAAAGAGCTTGAAGCTGATATCGTACGTTTCAAGAACGGTCATGAGGACTGGATCGCATTCGTGGGTATTTACAACGAGCGTCCGTATGAAATATTTACCGGTAAGATCGAAGAAGATGCGATGTATATACCTAAGCGCATCAAAAAAGGCTGGATCATTCAGGTAAAGGAAGCTGACGGAACCAAACGTTACGACTTCCAGTACGAGGACAAGTACGGTTATAAGAATACTATCGGAGGTATCTCGAGATTATTCGACGAAGAATTCTGGAATTACGCCAAACTTATATCAGGGGTGCTCCGGAATGGAATGCCTATCGTCGATGTGGTCAACCTGATTTCAGGATTGAAACTTAACAGTTCTACTATCAATACTTGGAAGAACGGTGTAGAAAGGGCTCTTCACAGATATATACCTAACGGAACCAAACCGAAGAACAATATTTGTCCGGAATGTGGTCAGGATAGTCTTATTTATCAGGAAGGATGCCTCGTATGTCAATCCTGCGGACATTCCAAGTGCGGATAATCCGGAAAAAAATATTATATTAGTCGGTCGGTGCGTGTTCGCCGGCCGATTTTATTTTGATGGATTATGACTAAAATAGGACTGATATCTGATACCCACTGTGGATTCGATACGGACATTATGGAATTCCTAAAAGATGTGAATATCATATGGCATGCGGGTGACTTCGGCAACCTTGAGACTGCGGATAAGATTGCTGCATTTAAACCGCTGATAGGCGTGTACGGTAATATCGACGATGCAAAAGTGCGGACTGTCTACCCGAAGTACCAGTGTTTCAGGTGCGAGGACGTTAAAGTTCTTATGACTCATATCGGAGGATACCCGGGACGTTACGACAAAGAAGCGATTTTGAAGATCGACGAGTTCCGACCGAAGATATTTATCAGCGGACATTCCCACATACTGAAAGTAATGCCCGACCGCAAGCGTAATATGCTGCACATTAATCCCGGTGCCTGCGGACACTATGGCTTTCATAATTTGCGCACAGCCATAAGATTCGTTATCGACGGAAGCGATATACGAGACCTTGAGGTCGGTGAATGGAAAAGAAAAAGATAAAATGGGAAAAATAAAAATAGTATACCTCGATGCATATCCGCTGGAGGATATCGATCTTTCGCCGTTGGCGGAACTCGGGGAATTTACGGAATATCACACGACTAATCCGGAAGATGTTATTCCGCGTGCGAGATATGCCGATGTATTGATCGTTAATAAGGTTCTTGTCACAAAAGATGTTATCGACAATCTGCCCGAATTAAAACTTGTTTGTGTATCGGCTACCGGAGTTAATAATGTGGATGTGGCATATGCGGAGAAAAAGGGGATTGCCGTGAAAAATGTTCCGGCATATTCTACGGACAGCGTTTCTGAAGCCACTGTTGCTTATGTATTTGCATTGTTGAGGAACGTTGTTTATTATGATCGATATGTGAAGAACGGAAGTTATTCCGCAAGCGGACTGACGTTTCACACTTCTAAGAGCATAAGCGAGATCAAAGGTAAGAAATGGGGTATTATAGGGCTGGGAAATATAGGAAGACGCGTCGCAGAGATTGCGACCGTACTCGGGGCGGAAGTGTCGTATCATTCCACTTCAGGTAAAAATACCGATGGTGGATATCGGCACAGATACCTCGAAGAACTGTTGGAAGAATCGGATATAGTGTCGATTCATGCTCCGTTAAATAAGAGCACCGAAGGACTTATCGGTTCTAATGAACTGTCTGTTATAAAAAAAACAGCAATTATAGTCAATATGGGCAGGGGCGGTATAGTGGTGGAAAAAGACCTTGCCGAGGCATTGGATAATGGCCGCATTGCAGGCGCGGGTCTGGATGTGTTTGAAAAAGAACCGTTAGAAGCTGACAATCCGTTGCTTAAGATTAATTGCCCGGACAAACTTATACTTGCTCCGCATAGCGGCTGGGCATCGCGTGAAGCGCGTGAACTACTTGTGAAAAAAGTAGCGGAGAACATAAAAAAATTCTATGGTATTATGTAATTGATACTCCGCAGTTTTATTAAAAAATTTAAAAATAGGGCATCGGTTTATAAATATGAAAAAATTACATATTTTTGTAACATGGAATGGATTGTACCGTTCTAATTGTAATGAGCAAATTAAAAACCAAATATTATGAAACAGAATTTCGAGATCAGGTATGCAAGTCATCAGAATGACTTTATGATGTACGACACCGAAACGATCCGCGAACACTTCCTCATCGAAGAGTTTATGGTTGCTAACGAGATAAACATGGTTTATACCATGTACGACAGACTCATAGTGGGAGCAGCGGTTCCTGCGGGAGAGGAGCTGGAATTAACCGCACCGGAAGAAATTCGCGCGGAGTACTTCCTCGAAAGAAGAGAGCTCGGACTTATCAACGTAGGCGGTGCCGGACAGGTTGTCGTGGACGGCGAAACTTACGATATCGATTATAAAGAGGCCCTGTATATTGGACGCGGTGTCAAAAAAGTGGTTTTCAAAAGCGCAGATGCTGCGAATCCTGCTAAATTCTATTTCAATTCCGCTCCTGCTCACGCTTCTTACCCTACGAAGAAGGTTACCAAGAATGACGCTGTCGTTCTCGAACTCGGATCGCTCGAAGGTAGCAACCACCGTATCATCAACCGTATGATCGTGAAAGAAGTTCTTCCTACTTGCCAGCTTCAGATGGGTATGACCGAACTTCAGCCGGGAAGCGTATGGAACACAATGCCTGCGCATACACATAACCGCCGTATGGAAGCGTATTTCTATTTTGATCTTCCCAAGGATCAGGCTGTCTGCCACTTCATGGGTGAACCGCAGGAAACACGCCACGTGTGGATGAAATGCGAAGAGGCTGTGATTTCTCCTCAATGGTCGATCCATTCGGCTTGCGCTACCAGCGCATACACATTCATATGGGGTATGGCAGGCGAAAACCTCGATTACAACGATATGGACACTTGCCAGACAGTAGATATTAAATAATAAAATTCTTAACTAAAATAATAAATAATATGTCTACAATGATGGATTCATTCTGCCTTAAGGGCAAGGTTGCATTGGTGACAGGTGCATCTTACGGAATCGGATTTGCAATGGCGTCTGCGCTTGCGGAAGCCGGAGCGACAATCGTTTTCAACGATATCAAACAGGATCTTGTCGATCAGGGTATTGCTGCCTATAAGGAGAACGGCTTCACTGCATACGGATACGTTTGCGATGTGACCAACGAGGATCAGGTTAACGAAATGGTAGCAAAGATCGAAAAGGAAGTAGGGGTTATCGACATCCTTGTGAATAACGCGGGTATTATCAAGCGTATTCCCATGGTTGAGATGACAGCGGCTGAGTTCCGCCAGGTTATCGATGTAGATCTTAATGCTCCGTTTATCGTATCTAAAGCGGTTATTCCGGGAATGATCAAAAAAGGACACGGAAAAATTATTAATATCTGTTCCATGATGTCTGAACTCGGACGTGAAACAGTATCTGCTTACGCCGCAGCTAAAGGAGGCCTTAAAATGCTTACACGCAATATCGCTTCGGAATACGGCGAGTATAACATCCAGTGTAACGGTATAGGCCCCGGATACATTGCTACTCCGCAGACCGCACCGCTCCGCGAAGACGGACATCCGTTCAACTCGTTCATCATCGCTAAAACTCCGGCTGCAAGGTGGGGTACTCCTGAGGACCTTAAAGGGCCTGCAGTATTCCTTGCATCGGATGCATCCAACTTCGTTAACGGACACGTACTTTATGTAGACGGAGGTATTTTGGCTTACATAGGCAAACAACCTAAATAGTTGTCGGTCATAATTAATATATGAAATAATATCCCCGCAATTCCGGTAAACAGCCGGAAGAGCGGGGATATTGCTTTTTTTAACCCAATAAACAAGAAACAAAATAGAAATGAAAAAAGTAGTTACTTTCGGTGAGATCATGCTTCGTCTTGCAACACCGGGATATTTGAGGTTCAGCCAGGCTAAAGAATTTACAGCTACATTCGGCGGAGGTGAGGCTAACGTAGCAGTATCTCTCGCTAATTACGGACTTAATGCGGAATTCGTGACAAGGCTTCCTAAAAACGACATAGCAGAGTCTTGTATTATGGATCTTCACAAATACGGCGTTAAAACCGACAATATCGTTCGCGGGGGTGACAGGGTCGGTATTTATTTCCTCGAAACAGGTGCTGTTGCACGTGCGAGCAAGGTTGTTTATGATCGTGCTAATTCTGCAATCGCTGAAATCCAGCCGGGAATGATTAACTGGGAAGAAGTGTTCCAGGGTGCTGAGTGGTTCCATTGGACAGGTATCACACCTGCATTGTCCCAAGGCGCTGCTGATGCTTGTCTCGAAGCTATCAAAGTAGCTAATAAAATGGGTATCACGGTATCTACCGATCTTAACTACCGTAAGAATCTTTGGAAATACGGTAAAAGCGCATCTGAAGTTATGCCTGCTCTCGTAGAAGGCTGCGACGTTATCATCGGAAACGAAGAAGACGCTGAGAAAGTATTCGGCATCAAGCCGGAAGGATTCGATGTTACTCAGACTTCTGGCGAAGTTAATGCTGCTGAATTCGAATCGGTGTGTACTCAGATGATGAAAAAATTTCCTCGAGCGAAAAAAGTTATCGTGACACTTCGCGGTTCTATCAACGCTAATCACAACACATGGGGCGGTGTTCTATACAACGGATCGACTCTTTATCAGTCTCCTAGGTACGATATTACTCACATTGTGGATCGTGTAGGTGGGGGAGACTCCTTTATGGGCGGACTTATCTACGGCCTTATAACTTATCCGCAGGACGACCAGAAAGCATTGAACTTCGCAGTTGCAGCTTCATGCCTCAAACATACTATCTACGGAGATTTCAACCTTGTAACGGTTGCCGAAGTCGAAAATCTTATGAAAGGCGACGGATCAGGGCGCGTATCGAGATAATTTCAAAAATAAAAATAGAAATGGCAAGATTTTCAAAAATACAGGTACTGGACACCATGGCTTCTACAGGCATGGTTCCGGTTTTCTATAACAAGGACCTTGAAACAGCTAAAAATGTTGTTAAGGCTTGTTACGAAGGAGGCGTTCGCGCATTCGAATTCACTAACCGCGGAGACTTCGCTCAGGAAGTGTTCGGGGAACTGGTTAAATGGGCAGCCAAAGAGTGTCCGGAGATGGTTATCGGTATCGGATCTATCGTCGACCCGGCTACCGCTGCGTTGTATTTGCAGTTAGGCGCTAATTTCGTCGTAGGGCCATTGTTCAACCCTGAAATCGCTAAAATCTGCAACCGTAGATTAGTGCCTTACACTCCGGGATGCGGATCGGTATCAGAAATAGGATTCGCTCAGGAGGCAGGATGCGATCTTTGTAAAGTATTCCCGGCAGGCAATGTGGGAGGACCTTCATTCGTAAAGAACGTTAAGGCTCCTATGCCGTGGTCGATGCTTATGGTAACAGGTGCGGTAGAACCTACCGAAGAAAACCTCTCTGCGTGGTTCAAAGCAGGCGTAACATGTGTTGGTATGGGCTCGAATCTGTTCCCTGCCGAGGTTATTAACTCTAAGGAATGGGGTAAAATCACTGAGCTCTGCAAAGGTGCGTTCGCTATCATTGCGAAGTATAAAAAATAATTGGCTGAATTAACTTAAAACGATATACTAAATCTTAAAACTTTACTAATGAGTGCAATTAAAGACACGGCAAAGGGGATGACCTCGTTCAGATGGACTATCTGTGCGATGCTATTCTTTGCCACGACTATCAATTACCTCGACCGTCAGGTATTATCCCTGACATGGGACGAGTTTATCAAACCCGAGTTTCACTGGAATGAAGATCATTATGGTACGATCACAGGTGTATTCTCACTTGTTTATGCAGTCTGTATGTTATTCGCAGGGCGTTTCATCGATTGGATGGGAAGTAAAAAAGGGTTTCTTTGGACTATCGGTGTATGGTCTGCCGGTGCGGTAATGCATGCAGCCTGTGGACTTGTTACCGAATCTTACGTAGGACTTAGCTCTGCTGCTGAACTTGCTGCTGCTACTGGCGATGTTGCTGTGGTCATAGCCACTATAAGTATGTATGCGTTCCTCGTAGCACGGTGCGTGCTCGCTCTCGGAGAGGCAGGTAACTTCCCTGCCGCTATCAAAGTTACAGCTGAATACTTCCCTAAAAAGGACCGCGCTTATGCTACTTCTATCTTTAACGCAGGCGCATCTATCGGTGCTCTTGTCGCTCCCTTGACTATTCCGTTGCTCGCAAAAGCCTGGGGCTGGGAGATGGCGTTCATAGTTATCGGTGCGCTCGGTTTCGTTTGGATGGGCTTCTGGATATTCCTCTATGATGCGCCTCGTAAAAGTAAATTTGTAAATCAGGCTGAAGTCGAATACATAGAATCGGACAAAGATCAGGAAAAAGACTCTAACGGAGATCTGGTGGAAGGAAAAAAAGCATCGTTCCTTAAATGTTTCTCCTACAAACAGACATGGGCGTTCGCATTCGGTAAATTTATGACCGACGGTGTATGGTGGTTCTTCCTCTTCTGGACGCCTTCTTATTTGAATACGCAGTTCGGGATCAAGACTTCGGAAGGATTGGGTATCGCGCTGATCTTCACACTTTATCTTATCACGATGTTATCGATCTACGGAGGTAAACTTCCGACGATAATTATCAATAAAACCGGCAAGAACCCTTATGCGGCGCGTATGCAGGCGATGCTTATCTTCGCATTCTTTCCGCTGGTGGTTCTTTTCGCTCAGCCATTGGGAACTATTTCACCATGGCTTCCGGTTATTCTTATCGGTATCGGAGGTGCTGCGCACCAGTCATGGTCGGCAAATATCTTCTCTACTATCGGCGATATGTTCCCTAAATATGCGATCGCTACTATTACAGGTATCGGAGGTATGGCAGGGGGTATCGGATCTATGTTATTGCAAAAATCGGCAGGAAAACTTTTTGTTCACGCTGATGAAGTAGGTA